>Ga0210040_10005463_pt1 | contig 16187 bp, 12 predicted proteins | sample CryGeyCG12114_NA_FD_185462 | JGI IMG/M metagenome (GOLD analysis project Ga0210040, IMG submission 185462) | Groundwater microbial communities from aquifer - Crystal Geyser CG19_WC_8/21/14_NA (SPAdes) (version 2) | ecosystem: Environmental > Aquatic > Deep subsurface > Groundwater | place: USA... | reverse complement strand
CCAGTTGACCAATTGCCATGCAATTTTGCCGAAAGTGAAATTTAACTATCGGACTATGGTTACTCAGATAAGTCTCACGGAAATTAAGATTTTTGAATACCGTAGCCCATCATCGAGAAAATTTTTACGGATGTCTATCTTGTGTATTTAGAATCTCAATTTGTCAAAAATTAGTTCTCTTTACAACTAATTTGCTATTACTTTTGACATGGATAATAATCATTTACATATCGCATATCGCCTGAGACGACTTTTGCTAACAAGTTGCTAACATTGTAAGTTTCAACTACATGTCTCCATCTCGGGCTCTGCTTAAAGCTGCGTACTTAAGTTTGACTTTAGAGTAAGGGAAGTTGAACTTGAAAAGACTGATAGTGATTTTAGAATTTTAATAAAAGTAGTATTTTTTACAGTAAATTAAATTCTGTTCACTAGGTTCTATCAGTGGTTGGTAGTTGAAGTTGTTTAGCGGCTTTGTGTACTATCTAAATTTAATTTTGGAAAATTATCTTAAAGTTTATCTTTGGCGAGCTGAAGTCGCTGTTGACGTCCACTGTCCACTTAAAAAATCATGGATTGAATCTTTGCTCATTGTTGAAAACTTAAAATTTAACGTCGGAAGACAGCGAGTGGCATTTTTTGGGTGTTTGAATTGAGGGAGAATCGTAAATACTTTGTACGTTTTCATAATGTTCGATTGTAATGTGATTTTGATTTCGGTGTTTTGTTTGCTACTTGAAGTGAAAAATGCACTGTCTTTTCGTAGACAATTTATTAATGATGTCTGTTGAATTGTTTGATTTACAGCCCAAAGGTGTGTTCAAGATGGAGTGCGAGGTTACAGCTTCACCTACTTACGGGGGAGCAGGAAAACAGGGGAATACTCCGACATCCAAGTCCCCAGCCTCGACAGCCTCTCGTAACAACATTAATTCATCTTCAGGAAAATCAAGCCTTCACGTTGAATTCAGTGAAATGGGGGAAGTGAAGCACAATAGAGAGAAGTATCTCACAGCCAAATATGGGAGTCATCAAATGAGTCTCATTCGAAAACGCTTGTCCGTCGAAATGTGGCTTTACGACGAGTTGCAGAAACTCTATGAAGATGAGGTAATTGCGTGCGACTCACCTCCTCTAGACGAGATATATGGTTATAGTTTTTCTCCATATCGGATTAAAAGTAGCATATATATACTTAAGTTCGTCGCACTTGCAAGCAAGTATTTTTTGCATAGCAATATGAACTTTCAGCGAAACTTATCTTCATAAATCAGGGTATGGTGATTACATGTTTTCTTGTTGTTGCTGACATAATACATAAACCAATAACTCATTTTTGTTTGGGTTTTTAATTACTGTTTCCCTTGTTTTCTAACTACATTACGCAAAAAGTAATTACTTTCGTTAAGCTTATTACTATTCATTGTGTTCATTGTCTTATTAAGCTAATGAGACTCTCTAATATGAGAGTGTAGTGGATTGTATTTAGATTAATCAAATGTCATTAGGGTTTCTCATTTTATTTCGTAAAAATGATTCATTTTGAAGTTAATCATATAGTAAGTATCATGTACTATCAAGTTTTAATTGACTTTTCGATAGGATGGCACAACCGCGGCATCAACACAAGAAGTTGAGATTGACTTGGATGAAGTACTAGATATGGATGGAGACGATGAACGCCGAAAATTTCTTCTGACGTTACTCGTTGATGCCAAGAAATCTCCAGATGCTGTTAATGTAGGACTGATTTGTTGTTTGTAGAGTTTATGTTGTATACACTAACTAGAGATAAAACTAAAATCTATGTTGTTTTATTGCTCGTTGCAGAAATTTATCGACGACGTGCTGGAGAAAGCCAAAACTCTCTAAAAACCTGAAGCAGTTGATCCTCTCAATCATTTGGTTTGAAAACTCTAAAAAAGACCAAAACCTTACTTTTCGAAAGTGCTGTACACATCACGTACAACAATAGAGGGAGTGGAGAACAAAATATTGACACGAAAAGAAAACATTTTGATAGATTTTTTCGTTTATTTAAGAAAAGTGACGCGACAGTATAATCCTTTTTTATTTAAACTTCTTTTTTGGATTATGCAAATTGTGTATGTTTATTATGGGTACTTATATTTACTTATTTGCTAGGAAATATTTTCATGATTGCTTTCGACAGTATTGTTTCTTTTAAAGTGCGTTTCTGTTTCTCAGTGATATTTTTGAACATTCACTTTCAGGTTATGAGTTACAGTTTATTGTTATTACCACCCAACTTGGACTTATAAAGACCATCCACTTTCAATTTGCATTATTATTACGTTTATTTTGTTGTGCAAACGTAATAAGTACAATAAGCGATCACATGCTGTGAAAAGCTCTAAATGAGAGTTGTAAAATAATTTACTGCGTACAGGCAGCCAGGCAGCGTTATTTCTGTTTGAGAACTAGTCTTCTTCTCTACTCCCTCATCAATCACTATCAATGGTTAATTATTATTGTGTTTGTAATTATTTAGTTCACCAAACAAAATAGAAAAGAAAGCAAAATTATATTTACTGTAACGCACACTCGTGTTTGTTACCACAAACCACATCTCATCGCTGGTGAACGGGTTCTATTAGTTGTACATAATTGTGAAAATATGCAGCTCTATTTTAAGAATGAATACAATACCGGTGGCATTTTTAGTTGTAAAAGTGGTATTTAAGAGCTCATCAATATTGAAGCTTCATAGAAAGTACCAAATTAAATGTTTAAATAAATGTATCAAGACCAATTAATGTGAGTAGAGTTTAAATGCAATAGAGCTGAATCGTGATTTTTAGATCCTGGACCAAACCTACCAATAGTCCGTCTGTATAGTCCAAAATTTTTTGTAGTAGATTTAACAGTATCAATATTCAGAAAGAATAGTGTGAAAAAATTACACAAAACTAAAATTGCGTCTATTAGATTACCAGTTAGTGCGAATAACCGACACGACTAAAGTGAGACAGTATTTTACAAGGTCTATGTTTAAAGATGGACATAATAATAAAAAAAAGCATTTTTAGAAAATAATAATGATTCTTTACTACCTTGTGAATAAAAAAAATGAATTCAACATAATGTGCGTACGAATATTTTTTTTTATTTTGGATATTTCATTAGAATGAGAATAGTTACAGCCATTTTAAAATAAGTGCATTACTTTTAAAGACTAGCAGGAAACGCATTGAAACACACATTTCACTATTATGCGAGGCATTTTGTAAAGAGCTGTTATACTATTTTGACAGCCGTCTTTTGATTAATTAAAGTCCCATTGGCCAACTCAAACATCAGACTAGAGATTTATGAAAAAAATGCAAAATCACAATAATTAAACAAGCTACAAAGTACTTTGAACAAAGTCACTGTCACTTATTACAAACTACGCGATAAATCTTTTGTACAGCTTTTTGCATGAATAAATATATTCATGTAGAGACTACACGCGCTTCAAGTAAAAATTGATGAATTTACAGTTTGAGTCGCAAAAAACATTCAAACAATTGCAGTACAATTGTAAGTTGAACAGCAAAATATGCTAAGATTTCTGACTGACATGGACACATGGATGAAGTAATTACTCACTAATTTTAGCTGGTGCATAGATTCGAACATGTAACATAACTCATGGTGATAAGAAACGAAAACGAAGACTCAAAATACGTCCTATAATACTTGATTATGTACATTATAAATATTGCACTGGAAATCGAGATAAAGATTCAGAATCCAGATATAGGAACGGTCTTCATTGCATCTTGGAAAGTTCAAATTTAGACGAAATCAGTTCCTGAAAAACCAATAGTGCTCAAAATTTAAAAACTCTGAATGCTAAAAATTATAAACACACTGTTCATAATTTTTGTTTGTCATTGTGAAAATCAAAAACATACCTCATCCGAATCTAACGCAGGCAAGTCTCCTTCTCCCAAATCAAGAGGAATGTTTTCGTCAACCCATCGAAGTTCCTCTTCCTAAAAATTCACATTTTTGGTCGTTGTTCAATATAAAATCAAAAAACATACTATTAGAACTCATAGCGTTTAAAGACACCACAACACAAACATACCACATTGTGATTTCTGTATTTGATAACTTTTTCATTGTTGGCGTCCTTTTTTTGACGGAGCTTCATGTCACCTGCTCAAAAAACAACGACAGTTCGAAAATTGAAATAATGACAATACATTCAATAGATATAACAGTAAATTTTAAAACTTACTAAAAGATTCATTAACATATAAATCTTCCTCTTCTTCTTCATCGTCAGGATTATCCACTAATGCAGTGAATGCATATCTAAACAATACAAATGACGAAATTAAATTCTTGCTTTACAGTTAAATTATGACCAGCTTTTTCTTGAAATGCATACCTTTGGTTATTATTGGTAGGTCTCCACAGAATCATAATAACTAACAAAACTAAACAAAACAGCAGATGCCAATAAGCTTCATCAAACCAAATGTCTTTCCAGTCCTGAGCAAAAAAGATACAAAGAAAAAATTATTCTACTGTCTGGCCTCAAACCAATTAGTTAATTTACAACTTACTCTTAAACATTGTGCAGATTTCAAAAATCTGATAGACCACACCATAAATACAATAGATGCAATCACTGCAAAGACTAAAGCACTCGTGAAATTTCGATATAGCGAAAGTTTAGAAACATTTCTGAAAAATGTAATGAAAAAGTTATAGTGTTACTGTTAATTGATAGTAGTAGACTATATTTCTTTTTAAAAATCTACCAAACAAGCCATACCTTCGCAACCGTAGTGTGCGCATTGTATTCAGTAGACTTTGAAAAATCCACCATGAGATTCCTGCATCCAGTAGAGAGAGAGGGACACCAGCCATGAGAACTCGACTATTGGGATCATTTACAGGATGCAAAATTCTAAGAGACGCCTCCATTGAAGCTAGTCCAAAGTACAATGCTCCAACTACTACTACCCGGTGGAATGTTTCACCCAATCTTGGTCTGCATAGAAAGGAAAGGAACGAATCATAACAATGATTTTTTGCAGCTAAAGTAAACTCAACTCACACAAGTTAGAGTATCAAAATATGAGCCGAGGTATTAGAAACGTTTGCAACATACTTGACTATTCCAAAGCCCACGCTCACAATGACAACAAGCATTCTTGCCAAAGTCCTTTTTGCACAAGAAATTATTTCTGCTGTAAGTACTGCTCCGGCTACCGAGACCCCTGTTGAATTAATGGATTGGTATTCTGCATAGAATACAGCCTGTGGGATAGTTTTGTGTCGTTTATCAAGATACCAAAAAGGAATATGAAATACAAACATAAAACATTTTCAATTTTTTTTGGATATCTTACGGTTTCTAACATTCCAAGAAAAACAACACCACCAATCCAGAACTGTATTCTCAAAAGATCTCTCCATTGGCAAAATGATAAAGTCAGCCAAATAAGGCCATAAAAGACGTAAATAACGCACATGATTCCATAGAACTAAAATCATTAAAAAATTAAATTCCGCCTTACAAAAAGTTTTGACGTATATTTCTACATTTCGTTATAACATTAATGACAGCATACTGGTAGTAATGGCCAATCGGCAGCAGATAAATAGCCATGACTAGATATCATTTCAGCTTTTACATGCGCCTCAAAAGGCATTCCTTGGGCAGCTTTAATGTGGACAACAACTAAATATACTCCATCCGATGAAACCGTGTAAACAGGATGCTTCTTTTTCTATAGGATTTAAAAAGACCTAAAGTTACCGCCAGCGAGCAACAATACTGAATGTAATGTTTCAAATTACAGAAGTTACACAACTGACCTGTAAACTTTGACTAGCGCTGCCAATAGATGTAGGTTTCTTCAGAGAATCCAATTCGGGAGAGTAGCGAACTGTCCAATCCATATCCGAGTCTCTCTTTGGATATTCGGGCTGAAATTTTTGTATCATTTGGTGTCATGAAAAATCCATAAAATAAGGATAAATACATTAAGGAACAAAATTCAACTTACCAAGTTAATGGTATTCTCACACCGATGGGTGTACTCTTCTGAAGGCTGGAAATGAGGTAACAATTTGTACGACAAACTTTCAGGTATCAGTTCTGGGTGGTTGTAATACTGCTCCCATAACTTCTTTCTTCGTTCTAAAGGCTGAGGAACGTAAGATCACAGAATTACTTAAATCTTTCAAATGTTTTGGTCATTAAAATTGTGAACAAAGTATACTTTCATTTCATACCAATATATCCAAGAAAGCATATTCATCCCAGCAAGGAGTCTCACGGATAATCCAATTGATCGTCACGTTAGTGGGAGTATCACTTTTGCATTGAACTAAAAAATAACAGAGTTACTCGCATATAGCTTGGTAATCATATTCACAATTCACTTACTGTAATTCGCTTACTTTTCAAATAAACTTGCGATTGGTTGAACAAACTCTTGTAGACTCCAAAATATGGCTCCGTCTAAAACAAAAAATCACTCATTTAATTGGCTAATATTTACCCAATGTCCCCAATGTAAACAAACATATATGCTTCTTAAGCCCCTTCTAGGTTCCGCATGCGCATGTAAGCATTCGCTGCATGGTATTGTTCGGTCGTTCGCTATTGCCCCCCATTTAATTATCCATTGTTTTTATACAGACAGTGATTAAAAAAATCACGAAAATAGTAAAATAATTGAAAACTTGCCTCATTCAAATTATATTCCCATATTCCTTGCTCCGGAAAGGATGATACAGCACGAAAAGACGTAATAATGAGTAAACTTCCCAATGTCAATAAAATCGACTTTAAATGTTTCATAGTCGCGAGTTGATGTCAACCAATAGGTCTCTTAAGTTCAAAACCAGTTGACTATATCTGGCTACAGAAAACTTGGTCAAAACACCAGTTTCTGTGAATTCCAATCCAAAAAACGAGTAGAATATGGAATAATCCGGTTAAGCCATTCTGACTCACTGATTACCTATACGCCTACAGCCTCAGTCACAAGATGAATTCAAAAAGTAAATATTGCATATATCTCAATAGTTAACCGTTTTTTGCCACACAGACAAAATTTTTGAACTCTTTCCTATTTTCAACCCAGAAAAAAATTCCCGTTCTTGACATTGACTTCCGTTACTTCCGTTCGTCGACGAGTAAAGATTTGCCTTTTTTTCCAGATTGAATATTCGCGCTCACAAAATCTACATATTCTGCGAAGTATTTTTTCGTTCCTCAGAGCTGGGCGAATCAATATTAGAAGAAAGATTTTAATTTTTGTAGATAACGTAAAAAATCTAGACTCGGTTTATGTGTTCAATCGATTTGCAAATATACATTTATTGCAACAGTATCTAATATCACGGGAATTTTATACTTTAGCACATATTAGTAGCTCTAATCCGAAAGATTCACTTTTCGGAAGTTATGTTACCAAAAAAAACATACATCATAATTAGACAGTCATAAGCTATCCGGAGTTCCTGGAAGAAATCGATCGTCATATATTGAAGAGGACTTCGGGAAGCAGACCTTAAACTTTTAATTGGAAAATGGGGAATGCAAGCAGCAGTACTGGAGGGGGGAGTACAGTTAGTGTGAGGGACCGTCACAAATCTGGGGACAGTCTTCCTCCGAATTCTCCTGGTGTTACCAAAGATGGATTAGCTTTTCCTTTCGATAAGCGAAACTCTGTTGGAGGAGTTGGTGCTCCTGGTTCCCATAAAATTGTCTTCCAGAATTCGAATGATGACGATGAACCAAATTATACAAAGTCTAGTGTTCCGCCCAGCAGTCCTTCCCCTAACCCTGTAAGTTGTTCTTGTTCTCTGTTTCAACTATCAAATAATTAGATAAACACTTGGGTTGTGGTCTAGTAAGCCGAACAAGCAGTTTTAAAAAGTTTTTAAATATTATTACCCATTTTATCAATCACAGGAAGACTATCCCACCTCAGGTAGACAACGAGCTCTTACTTTGTCAGAAGGTATAAAAATGGGAGACTATGCCCCAATGAAAAGTTCAAAAATCTTGCCAACTGTATTTAAATGGAATGGAGGTGGAAAGGAGGTCTTCATGAGCGGCAGTTTTTCCGAATGGAAAACAATTCCTATGGTCAAAAGGTACAATAATTCTAGATTTACAGATTTATTTTTCTGTTGCATTGCACTGTTGAAATTATAGCACATTCATTAGCTTAACCTTTATCACATAGTCATGAAAACTTTGTCACTATTGTGGATTTGCCGGAAGGGGAGCATCAGTACAAGTTCTACATTGATGGAGAATGGCGACACAATCCACATGATGTACGCCTTTAAAATTATTTTCAATTTTCAAGGAATCGTAGCATGTAAGCATCGACCATCTTATAAATCCTTCATTTTTTCAAATACAGCCTAGTATCGAGAATGAGATGGGAACTCGGAACAATATTGTGAGAGTAAAAAAAACAGATTTCGAAGTCTTTGATGCGTTAGACATGGATTCAATTAGCACCAAACAAGCCAATATCAATAAGCAGATGAGCTGCAGCAGTAAGTATTTGAAACTGAAGCCTTTTTTAAACATCTGACTTTCAGGATATCTTTAAAATATTTTATTATATTGCTAAGCAGACACCGGATCTCCACCAGGGTCTGAATGGGGTCAAGAGGTGCCTACTTACAAACCCTGGGAAAAAGCGTCAGGCCCACCTTTTTTGCCTCCACATTTGCTTCAAGTCATTTTAAATAAGGATACACCGCTATCTGTAAGTCTACGTTGTCATTAATACATAATCAGAATCAGACGAATGCCAAAATTAAAAATACTTTGTTCCGGGTTTTACAGTGCGAGCCAACTTTGCTACCTGAACCAAATCACGTAATGTTGAACCATCTGTACGCATTGTCAATCAAAGACGGTGTCATGGTCTTGAGTGCGACGCACAGGTACAGAAGGAAATATGTTACCTCGCTTCTCTACAAGCCCATCTAATCTGGCCAGCATTTCGGATTTCGTATAATATGCCAGTGATCGAGTGATCAAAACAGATCGGAAATGGTTTTTAGTTTTTACCTCCGATTTCATAAGTTTCACTCCTATTTCGTGTACTATCCATATGGGTCTATGGATTGACATCTACTATCTAGTAGTCTGTAGCTTAAATAGTACGTGTCCAATTATCCTGTTGGAATGCACTATATATATCGTGTTTAAAATTCTTTTTATCAAACGTGACTAAATATTTTTGTGAAATTTGACTACTAAATATCTAACGAACTAAAGTAAGCTATCATATTTTACATGTTTTGGTCTTGCTGTTGCATGCATTTATCTGAAGACAAGGATTGTATAGTGTATGATGATAATTGATAAATATATTTTTATGTCCGTTCCGCTTTCCCAATAGGCGTTAGATAATCAACCTTCCGTAGATTCTGTATCATTACCTGAATTTTAGTCAATTTATGCAGTGGACAAACAATAAAAACGTGTTAAAACTATGACAAGATGTTCTTATGGGTATAATTTATCAAAAAATCCCAATGATCACAATAGACAACCACAACACAAAAGTATCTGTTTCACGCGAATTTCAATAATTTATTTCCTGTAAAACGATCCTGTATATAGGGAAATAACAACGACAGAGGACATTCGGATTTTTAGCTAAGTTTGCCTAGTGTGTGGTGGAAAACGACTGGGAAGCTCATGATTGTTCATCACGCCTTATATTAATAACGCATCGGCTTATCTACGCTTATTTACATTTAACGAAGTGCTCGTACTTCATTTAAACAATAAAATCTCTGTAACTGTATACATTTTAACTGCTTACATCCTGGATAGCAATACTTCTTTGAAATTTGAACAATACATTTTCGCGTGAATTCAAATATAATCGTACATACAGGCAATTATGTAGAGAAGTCACAGTTTAACTTGTACAAGCTGACTGGTTCGCCAATTCAAATCAAACCAAAACTTATGGCATCTAAAACACACACAATCGTTTGTTACAAAAACTGGTAATATAAAAATGCATAGGGATATACACACAAAGTAACAATTAAAGCTTCATCAATCCATTTTAGGTGTAGACACACCTGCGTACTGAACAAAATAACAGAGCCACTCACTTTACATCATAATAGCTTACAAGGTTCAAAAAAATCATGGGCTTTTTATCTTACATTTAAATCGTATACGAAAACATCGGTCAACAAAATTTCGGATTGTTTTCAAGTACTCATTAGACAACAACTGACAAACATCAATAATGAGCAGTTAATATCATCATTGCTATACTGCTGAGTTTAACAGACTCAGAGAGTACATTTTATGCTTCTTTTGTAGCTCTGCATCATCCGCATGTGTAATTTATTTTTTCAACATTCCTAATCCCTAAGCATGCAATCCTCCATCGTTTGGCAAATGTTAACAGTCTCTCATGGAATAAATATCTCTTTTTTTGTATCAATTATAATTTCAAATTATACTATTGCATGTACAGTCAAGTTTACATAATTACAAGGGTTCACAACTAAACCTATAGTAAGTATATACATAACAAAAGACAGAAAACAAACCATACTAAATGCGAAAAATTTGTGTACCATACTTAAACTCAATATTTGTGAATAAAGCTTCAGCTTAACTTTATAAACAAAAATTTTTCACTGCCAACTGTCAAACCCACCTACATTTGCAATTCCATGCATAAGGTTAGCATTTGAGCATAGCATAAGCATTTTCATGAGAATACTGAATTAGATATTTATCTGTTTTATAATCAGCACCAGATCTCAAGTTGACAAAATTGTCAATATTTCTCTGAGCCTACTACACAGCTATTTATTGCTTTTAAAACAGATTTAGAAGAAAACATGCATCTCCATGCACTAATAAATATTATTTACCTCTTTCCTATAGTACAGCAATAACCATCCATCAAAGTAACTCGATTCATACAACTAAGCAATAATGGCTAGTATTTACAAGTTAATACGTTTTTTATCGGGTCCATATAGTGAGTTCCACAGCAATCTTATACCTGTATCAATAATCATCACTGAAGTTATTACGTACGCACACACAAGAAAAACAAAATGTCAGGAGTGAGTCTAAACAAGTCTTGGCATTTTTAAAAGGATTGTTTAACACATTAATAATAGACAGCAAGCCATATAGATTATGCACACATTTATGATTATCTACATCACAGTGAATTAATCAGTATATAGTTACTTGGGCAGGTAAAAAGATACTTCATAAAATTCCAAAGTTTCACCACACACAAAAATGTTTAAACTTTTCTTAAAACTATATTTATATATCAGCAGAACGCGTTTGAAGTCGACTATTACTAGTTTCTATATACATTGACAGCGTCTTTGTTAATTTTTTACATTTTTTAAGCAATCCATTATTTTGTTTCTTATATTAGCACACTTTCGTTGCCACCACATGATAATCATGATCAAGTTTTCTATAGAGGGATAAAAAATGTCTGCCCAATATACTAACCAACCGTACAGTTTAATATGGATGAGTATAGTCAGCATTTGTTGGGTCTGCTCACTATATGTAATTAAGTAGAAGTTTGGGAGTCAACAAGTTCTTATAATGCTACATAAATTATTCCATCGTATAATACTATAAACTAAAAGTACTTCATATTTTTGGCTACAATATCATCAAGTAAATTCATTCTAGGTAAGTAAAACATATTTCCTTTACAATTTATACTATCCGGCCTAGTTTTGAAATGGGTGAGCCTACTGCTTGAGCCAAAAAGCGGGCATCCATTGGGGCTCACGTTCAATATAATTGATTCTTTGGACCAACTCGTGATACGTTCTTTCAATATCATTATTGATGATGACCAAGTCAAAAAAGTGGCCATATTTTTCCTCCATTTCCCGGGCTTTTTCTATTATATCTATCAGCTCTTCTTCCTACAAATGGAATCAACAGACATTAATTTCTCAATGAAAAATGACAAAAAGTTGACGCAAAACCACAAACCATATATTAGAATGAAACTTACCCGATAAGCTTCTCCCCTTGAAATACGCATTTGCTTCAAGCGTTCCAATGGTGGAGGAGCAACGAACACAATGTACGGTTTCAGGTCAGAACTCCTTAATATTTTTAACGATTGTGGATGTAAGTTGAGAACACAAATTTTTCCAATGTTCACCACGCTACGAATCGCATCTAAACTCGTTCCATAGTAAGCCTTTTCGAACTCCCCATGCTCTACAAACTTTCTGGACAAAATATCCGACTCAAACTGAGCTCTCGTTATGAAATGATAGTCTTGACCATCGATTTCCCCATCCTTTCGTGATCTACTTGTATCTATAAAATCACAACATACATTTTTATTAAGTTTCCCATATATTTTTAATACAAAAGCTCATTTTTCTACACTTACGAGGGACGGCAGCAGCAAACCGCTCGGACTCAAGCATAAGTCTTTGTCTCAGCTCATGACGTCCTATATTTGGTGGTCCAATGAGCACTACAGGACGTTTAAAACTACTCCTAGGGTAGTACAATGCTACCTCTTCATATGTCGGAATTTCTTCCGCGTCAAATTCTGGACAATTAAACCAACAAACATTACTACCAGAGCCAATATACACAACCCAAACCAAAATCCCGTACTGACGATACATACCGTCATTAAATGCAGAAGAATAAGGAATTTTCTTCTTCTTTTTCTTATGAGTTTTGGCACAAAGTAGAGTTCCTTTTTTAGATTTCTCTCTTGATTCACTATCCCCCAACAATGATTGCTTCACAGTCTCTCTCCTGCAACAAATCAATCATCCACATGAGTACATAATCATCAAAGCTCAACAGCAACGTCTTCAATGGTCTAACTAAAACTCAATAAGAAAAAACATACTGTTCTTGAAAACATTTGGAGGGGATGAGGCCCGCAAGCCCCAACTCATCGTCTCCTTCACGATGGGCCTGCCACCAGTTCGGATCCTCTTGACTGATCACTTTGAGCACATCGCCTTTTGAGAAAGCCACACCCAACTCCCTACAAGGTAGATAAATATCATCCTCCGGGTCGTAGTCAAAAAGAGCGCGCACATGTACAGGCGGCTCCCTCCTTGTATTCACACTTGACGGCGGAGGACCAGAACAAGGGACCACCAGGAATGTCAAAGTCCCGGTCATGCGTGCCAGAATGTCACACACTTCGTTCACCGATTTCCCTCGCATCGGAATACCATTGACTTCCAAAATCTCATCCCCTTCATGCAAAAGTCCACTCCCTTCCGCAGCGCCCCCTTTCACAATACGTCCTATCACCACTGCTTCACCTTCATTTCTCACTGTTGCTCCCTGCAATCCAAAAAAGCATTATAGTCAAAATTCTTTATTACATCCGTACTTTTTCTTCATTTCAAAATGAGTACTATATAGCTTTATTATTCCCTTACCAAAGGTTCTTGCGTCTTGTCAATACGCACCACCTTTATATGATCATCAGGTGTAGAGGGCGCTGGGGTGGCATATGCGGGCGGAGCCGCCGCCGCAGTCATACCTTGCTGCTGCGGGGCTCTGCTAGAAACAGTCTGGGCCGGCGCTTGGTTAAGATGAGGGGCGGTAAAACTAGACGGCGCCCCCGCACCGCCATGACCTTTGGCTCCCCCAGTCGTTGTCAATCCCAGATGGTCGTCCACACATTCACCGGCATTGGATGGAGATTCTGTGGTGAGAAGGAGTCGTTCCCGTTCCGCAATCTTGTCATGTGCATAGAACAACTCCTCCATTTGGATGCGACCCAGTAGGTCCACAAGCTCGCTTGACTCTGGCACTGAGCAATTGTAAAGGCTCCCCAGACACTATACATATGTAGTAGTACGTATAATACATAACATAGTTATTGACACAGACATGGTAATCCAAAGCAAACATCATATAAAGTCAATTCGTACTAGTTCATAAAAAAATAAACCTTACAACTACACAGCATTTATTTACCTCCTGAAGAATTTGTTGTGAATGAGCGGACACAGGATTAGGGGATGGATTGAAACACCAAACATCCTGCACTTTGTTATACACAGCGAGCACTTGCTGGAACTCACGTCTTTGCATTAATGTGCCCACTGCTGACACCGTCTCATCTAAATTCAGTCCATTCTTCTTCAAAGCTTGTTGAACACCTTGCAAGCTTGTCACAAGTTCATTTAATCCTGGAATACAAAATTACATGGCTAATTAAAAACCGTCCATAGATAACTGAATGCGTTCTATTCGTGAGGACCTTCAAATACAACTTAAATTACTTTCAAAACACTATACACACTCACTAACTAATCATCTCATCTCTCCCATGTCCAAACCGTACACATCTAACATATCCCCTTACAAACAAATAGGACTCAATAAACATACCATTTCAGACAAAACAATCCCCTCAGTTCATTGTAGTTACGTACCCGGAATCAGCACTGACTGACTATACAAACTACATAAAACACATGCACGCAAATAAATTAACTAACAAGCATTCACAATGTGCCAAGTAGGCGTTCTCCGAATGCAATAGTACACAATCAATTAGCACCAAATACTCATGAATAAAACAGCCATAGACGACATATTAAACTTTTACAGTTAATTAAACAATCGTCTCTACCATACTCACTCTTACTAGGCAAATAAAATACCGTTCCATAACCTCCACACCTCTAGGACATCCCGACTTATAACTTATTTGCACACAAAACGAGCTACAGGACTCTTAGTTAGTCTACGCTCAACATAGGGACTAACTATGAAGCCCATGATTCCCATTTCATCAAAATGATCAAAGTTCTATCACGACACAAAATGCGGTCAGACTTGCATTAGTCAGACATGTACAGATGGATGAAAAATTAATTGGATTCACTACCAACTAATTCACTACAGTCCCTCAATACAACATAACTCTATTCAATATTGCGGACAAACTTTCAACGACATTTCTCTGATTCCTCTCCTCACATGCTCTGTGTAGTGTAACTAACTAAAATAAAAACTATACTTGTGCCCACAACAACAGTACAAATTGAACCACAATTCAAGGACTGCTTTAATCACATCCATAATAAAAAAGAATAACTTGACAGTTTAATTATTGCAAACTAAAGTCACCACACCACGACAAAAGTAATAATTGTTTTTATTAATATGATGAGAATAAAGCTACATATTATGTATTCACGCTACACAAACAAACTGACGGGTTCAAAGCTTCAAACTTAGGGCGTTGTTAACAATAACATGTACCACATTAGAGAGAACACAGTCTCATATAAAATTGAATCAATATCATCATTATTCCTACTACTCCTATTGAATTTAAAGCTATATTGCACAATAGCACAAACACTGACTAAAATACAAGCTCAGCAAGTTAAAATCCAATTTACCAGTACATTCAATCAGCTTAAAAAAGTTGCAGCCATCAAATTCACAATCCCTTATATAATTCTATTCCCACCAGATTTTTAAAAGCTTCCCTAATTACTAGTCACCTATTCTACCGTCTTAAAAAAAACCTAGTAAGTACTCCAACCATCTGCGTCGTCACGTTCTCAAAACTCCCTACCAAAATAACAAGTCAAAGGAACAATGCACTCCCATTAATCCCACTGGTGAAAATACCCAGGAAATGAGCTTATAAAGTAAAAGCATGAATGGCAAGAAAATCCTTTAAGCACATTCTCAAAGTTCGTTAAAATTGGATATAAAAAAACAGAGATCAAAACTAAAGAATATCCCACACCATCCCATCCACATTTCATCCAATCTATACGCAATTCAATATTACATTCCTAATCAATTGCTACATTACACAGCTACAAATGGAATTAAAGGTGCCAACCAACATAAACATGCCATTCTAAATCTATTTTTCCAATCCACCCATCCAAAATCCGATTTCTGTCCCTAGGAACAAAGTCTTTTCGACCACACATCTACAATCCTTTCTAATTAAGTACCACTATACTATACTCTGGTCACAGCAGCCAAGTTCTCACAAGGAAACTAACCAACAATGTCCCCCATTATCCCACTCAAATTAATGTGACAAAAACTTCCAGTCTTACAATCGTCACATGGAAGAAAGAGTCCGAAACCCGTCACAATCCTATTATGCTCTCATTATTAG
>Ga0210040_10005462_pt1 | contig 16189 bp, 25 predicted proteins | sample CryGeyCG12114_NA_FD_185462 | JGI IMG/M metagenome (GOLD analysis project Ga0210040, IMG submission 185462) | Groundwater microbial communities from aquifer - Crystal Geyser CG19_WC_8/21/14_NA (SPAdes) (version 2) | ecosystem: Environmental > Aquatic > Deep subsurface > Groundwater | place: USA... | reverse complement strand
AGCTGTCTCAGCTGGCTTTGTTTTGTTGACTATATGTTCAGTCCTTAGCCTGCATATAGGCAGGACCCCTTTAAATCATCCCTTTTTTTGCCTAGCTGTGAAAAGCAGAACAAAGAAACCCAAACTCCTACTTTTTCATCACTTATTGCTGGGTTTCACATATCTCTTTTGCTAGCTTTACACGCCGTCCTACTAAAAGCACAGCATAAAAATACTTTTACAGTTGATTTCCTACAGTCATAGAGTGTGGGACCGCGAAAATAGTGTACTTTTAATTAAAATAAAAATTTAATAAAATAAGTTTTGATTAAAAAAGTTAGCGATATTATCTAATTGTAGTTAACTGGGCCTCTTTCCGTGGAGGCCTGTTTACATTTTCAAAGAGACGTAAGTCCACTTTCCGTTATGTGGTTAAATAGATTATATTATCTTTGCGCTTATTATTATTATTATTATTATTATTTAATTTCTTCGCTAGCGGACAGATCACCTGGAATAGCAATTAACAAAATGATGTCCATACGATCATCTGCGACAGCGAAGTTGAAGGCTGCTGCTTTTCAGCAAACTACCAGAGCGTATGCTGCCTACTGGAATAAGGATTGGCGACCAGCTTCCGAATTGCCGCAGGTAAAGTTATTAAAAATTAGTCGCAATTACATAAGCCCTGTTCCGGGCTAAAAAATCAAGACTGATCATGTGGTAAAAAGAAACTACCGTTAAATTGAATCTCTTCATCGGAGTGTTGTAATCATAGACTCAAGAGGAGAAGAAGGCTGCTGCAAAAAAATACGGTCTTATTCCCGCTGACTATCAGCCATATCCAGACGATAACACTGGTAAGCTGATAATGGAAGCTAAATCGCTATCTTTGCTTATATAATTGTGCGGTTCACATCTTATGTGTATTGAAAATTACAGGATATGGCGATTATCCGAAACTCCCTAACATTGGAGCAGAAAGTCGAGACCCACATGCCCTGTACGACTTCCCAGAGCTCAAACGTAATTATGGAGAGCCTCTAAATGTGGATGCCGATTTGTATGGCGAAGATCGATGGAATATCGGTCGTAGATATCGTGTTCCTCTTAAGAAAATGCTAATGATGTATGTAGGCGTCATTGCAGGCACGTACGCTACCTTCGAGCTGTTTCAACATCTTCGTTTAGCGCCAGTTAGGAGAATGCCAGCAGATTTCGCTTGTGATGGTAGAAAACATTATAGCTTTGAGCTAGAGCCAAAATAATTCAGTTGTCTGATGAAAAGTAACATAATTTGTGGATAATTTATCATTTCTGGTTAACTGTCCGAAAATGAATTGTAAAAATTGTGAAATCGTGTTTTAGACTATTAGTCCCCGTATGTATAAACTCTCAGATAAATAGTAAACTCGTTTGTTAGTCAAACGGATGTGACTACCCAAGGTGTTTTATTTACAGACTCGAAAAGACTAGGTTATCTATAAACAAGTAAGCAGTCAACCATTAGATTATTCTTTCGGATTTGAACTTGAACACATATTCAGTAAGTTAGGAATTAGCTGTTTGCAATCGCTCGGCCATTTTTTCCATGTTGGATTTCCTTTCTGTGAAGGGTATATGCCTCCGCCTAATATATTCTACATCATTGCCTAAATATGTGAACCGTTTTTCTCCCTTAGGGCCCATTAGTGATCTGAGTGCCATATTCCGTTGCAATACTTTGGAATAGAATTCAACACCTCCTTTAGCATAAGAGAATCCTAGGGAGGCAGCTTGATTGTCCGCATATTTGTCGTAGTGGCAACTCAGTAGATCTTGGGAGACCGCCCATACACCATAAGTGAAAATTCCTACAAAACATGCAATTTTTTTGTAACCAACAAACCAGACTTAAAATCCAGACCAATATCAGTGATTAGATTGACAAACTTTACTTACCCACGACGCTATACATAAGAACACGGAAGGACCTCGGCCGATAGAAACCATACAATTTATTGTTTCCAGCTTGAGTCAAACCTAAGTACATTAAAAGTGATACTGAATGAATCAAAGGGTTGTAGTACACTGCATAGGTGTCCAAGTAACAAATTTGACGGGCGATTGCGAATTTCTGAGCAGCAGGACTTAAAACAAGGGAGTCTTTCAATAAGGCCCCACCGTCTGATCCCCACTCCACAGGCTGATTTTCTATCTATATATTTACGCCATTTATAAGTTTGAACGATCTCATTTTTGTGTCGTGTAAATGCAACAACGTCTAGGTAGCAAAAAAACTTACAACAATATCATTTTTCTCTATATTGTCCACAGAAGAGTATGAAAAACTACGAGGTAAGCCCACCAGGGCCCCGAAACGAGTTTTCAATGATCCGATCTCGAACAGATCCAGTCCATACACCGTAAAGAATGACAAATATTTCTGATTATTTTCGCTCAAGTTCATGTCCATCATTACTTGCGATGCCCTATCCAAGACCTCTGGGGTAAGTTTAACGGGGAATCCGTGCCTAAAATAAAGCAAATGATAGACTAGAAATAGTATACATGGGAATGGGGCGAGAAAAATGTCAATTGCCAAAATCCAGTCAATCCGTGATACCTGTACATACGGATAACATCTCGATATTTGTCCAGGAAAACAGTATGAGCCCCAATATAGGCGGCAGTGATCCCCAGTGCTCCTAAAAAGTTTCCCACTGCAACTACACATCTTCCAGTTTGACCTGTCCAAAATTGTGAGAGGGTTTTTACTGCGCTCACTGTCTTATTGGGATTGCCTCCGGTAGTCGCCATTATTGGTTCCAGGATTCCTAATAAAATTAATTAAATATAATATAATTAAAAAAATTCTCTCACGAACTTGTAGTGAGTAATTTTGCAGCCATTGCAATATGTTGGCGCCTAACAGTTCACTCTATGTCTTTAATCTGCTCGTTAATAATATCCGTATTGATACGGAGGTCACGAGATTTGTAGAAATCGAAAAACAAAACAAATTCGCGATTTTTTTAACGGGGGAGTTACATATTTTCATTCTAAATAAAGACCTCTAATAAAAAAGACAAACAAATAGACAATACAGTGCTAAATGCTGGGAAGTCTAGCAATAAAGAAACGAGGGCGTCTTAATATTTCTCAAAGCCACAACAAACAATTAAATTGTCCAAAAAGGTAAAGTTTTCGGATTATAATTATTATATTTTAACTGGCATTTCAATTTCATCTATTAATTGGACAAAAGACGAATTAACTAAAGATCACTATAATTATTCAATTCAGATATCAGCATCAATTACCTTTCTCATCTTCCTTCGACAGTTCGACTTTAGATCCGATTCGACGTGTATAAACATAAAGGCGACAGGGGAAGTGAACCACAATTGCAAGCTTTAAATCACCAGCATTTATTGACCATTGGCTTAAGCTGATGTAGTCTTATTTCTGGATCGAGTGGAAAAATGAGTCTGGAGGAAGCAGAGTCAGCCAGTGGTGGGAGCGTTGGGGAAGAGGAGGAGTTAGAGATCATGGACATGGACGAAGGGAATACATCTATTGAATCCACTGAGGAGAGTGATTCCGATGAAGAGGATGAAAAGGAACCCCAGCTGAAGTTTGAAAGGCTCGGAAACGATTTACTAAACATTCTGGACAAAGATTCTGTCAGCTGTGTAGCCGTTCATCCTAAGGTACTTTTATTGTATGCTGGCCTGGCTGGCCATTTGTTTTTATGCAATTTTTTGTGTAAAACTAATTTCTTTTTATAGTTTTTATGTGTGGGAAGTCATAGAGGGGAAATGTACATCCTGGATACACTGGGAAACAACGTGACTCTAAATCCAAAAAAATCTATTTGTGCTCACACAGTAGCTGTCAATTGTATCTCCATTGACCGAATGGGCGAATTCGTAGCCACTTGTTCGGACGATGGAAAGGTATAATATAGTAATTTTGAAACTCAAGCAGCTATCTCTTGTCGATTCCTTAATAATCTTTTTCCTTTTTGCGTCAGGTGAACATTTACAGTCTTTGTGATGGAGAAAATGTGTTGTCGCTAAATCTCAACAGGCAGATCAGATGTATTGCAATTGACCCTTTGTATAGCAAAGGAGGATTCAATCGAAGATTCATGATTGGCAAGTTTTTAAAACTTTGCGATTTAATTGAGTTTGCTGACAATTTTTTAATTTTTTCTGATTGAACTGCAGGGGACGACAATGTGATCATGTACCAAAAAAATATTTTCTCCATTTGGAAAGCGTCTGTGATTTTAGAGGGTGGCCCTGTATCTGCCATGGGATGGACAGACAGATTTGCTGCCTTCAATTGGGGAACAGAAGTACGCATCTACGATGTGGTTGAATGTGTCACAATTAGTCGTGTTCGGTTCTCATGGGACAAGTATCAAAACTCTTTATTTAACAATTCTCGCTTAATATCATCAAACTCCAATTCTAAGAAAGAGCTTATGTCTCATTTGCATGGAACTCATCGTTGCAATCTCTTTTGGAAGGACTTGTATACAATTTTCATTGGATGGGCTGATATAATAAAAGTTTGCCAGGTAATGAAATATCAGTTTTCCTGTCAGCATTCATTTTGTTTTGTATTTAACTAATTTAACCAAAGATGAAAATTGTATTCCTCCGTCCGTAGGTTACAAAAGCTACAGCAGAAGAAGTCCAAGAAGGTTCGCCATCTTTCAAAGTGAGAATTCTGTGCATGTTTGACACGGAATTTTGGTGCTGCGGCCTATCTGCCTTTGGCAATTACTTACTTGTCCTAAGTATGGACAAGGAGGGAACTGAGGAGGAAGATTTTGTAGAAAATAGTGGTGAAATAGATGAGCTGGAGAAAACTTTAAAATCTGCACTAGAAAACAATGAAAACGACAATAATACCAATACGTTGCAAAAAGCGTGCACTGGGATGATGCCTAAATTGCATGTAGTGGAAGCGGCCGTAACAAGTTATGAAATTGTGTTCACCACGGTGCTAAGAACTCGAGGTTTCGAAAAATACACTTTACTAGATTACCACATGGACAGCATGATAGATGATCTTTTGTATTTCATCGTGACGCCTAAGGACATAATTTTGGCCAAAAGTAGAGACCAGGATGACCATGTAGAGTGGCTTATGAAACACGAGTAGGAAAAAACTTCATACTTACTTCACCCTCAGTTACTGTTTTACAGTGTTGACAATCCAGTTTATTGATTTTTGTAGGAAATACGAAGAAGCGTTGAAAGCAGCCAATCTAAATTCCAAACTCTTACAAAGGCACACTGTCCTTGAAATTGGATTGGCCTACTTAGATTATCTTGTGGAAAGCAAAAAGTTCACAGAAGCTGGGAAAGCTTGTCTACAAATATTAGGTATGTGTAACGAACTCTATAATTATGATACTGCGAAATCTCTAAAGGAAATAATGTGTTTTTTCCTGTTTTTGCGGAAGGCCAAGAGAATCTTGATAAATGGGAAGAGCAAGTCATGAAGTTTGCTCGGAATGGACAGCTCCGTTCCGTGGCTCCATACCTTCCCAGAGGAGAGACTTGTAAACTCAACTCGTACATTTACGAAATGGTCTTATACGAGTACCTGAAGAAGGACCAGGAAGCATTCCTCGGCCTTGTCAGAGAATGGGCGCCCCCGCCGTCCCTATATAATGTGACCACTATTATCAACTCTGTGGTGGACGATCTACTAGTCTGTCAACCGGACAATCATTTCCTCCTTCAGGCTTTGGCCGATTTGTACTCGTATCAAAAGAAGTATGGGAAAGCCCTTGCCATGTATTTAAAGTGAGTGAAAAATATGTACCTCACCAAAAGCAGCATGAGAAAATGTGATTGAATTTTTCATCAACCTGTTTTATAATAATGTATTGAACAACAGGCTACGTGATCCCCAAGTTTTTTATCTGATACAACGATACGGCCTTTTTGAAGAAATTAAAGTCAATATTGAAGAACTTATGCACTTGAGTATGAGTGAAGCACTACGTCTGTATTTGCGACATAAGGACCGGATCCAGCCTCATTTAGTGGTGGATCAACTGGAGGGCAATCGATATTACTTATTCATGGTACATTCACATAGCTTAGTTAGTATATCAACAGTTACATTATACAAGGAATTTGTGCGTAACAAATCTGTGGTTTGTCTTATTAGTATTTAGACACATTGTACAAATCGGAAGGAAAAGAGATGCGTCCTGAATTCCATGGGAAGATGGTCAGTCTGTATGCCGACTATGGGCCAGCTCATCTGCTCCAATTTTTGAAATCATCCGACAGCTATCCTATGCATGAAGCTTTTCAAGTATGCAAAAGTCGAAAAATGTATCCCGAGATGATTTTTTTACTGGGTCGAATGGGAAATACGAAAGAAGCGTTGAGACTGATCACGGATGAGCTTGATGATATAAATCAAGCCATTGACTTTTGTAAAGAGTACGATGATAGAGATTTGTGGGATGATCTCATCTCTTATTCGTTAGAGAAACCTAGTAAGCTCATGAAATTTTTTGTAATATAATAATTGTTTGCAAGTTTGCTAATGTGCCTAGTGGGAAAAAGATATATGTATGATGACGGATCTCGCCTTTATATTTTTCAGAACAATTTTTCATTTCTATTCACAGGCTATATCAACAACTTACTATGCAGCATCGGAACGCACGTAGACCCACAGATATTAATTAGGAAAATTGAGAACGGAATGGAGATCCCAGGGTTGAGAGACAGCCTTGTTAAAATTATACAGGACTACAGCCTGCAGGTAATAGATTTTCCATCATTATGGATTCCAGCAAAAAGAACGTGATGAAAAATTGAATTTTGAAAGTGTAAACTGTAAACTTTAACGAGCTATGTATTACAGAGTGAGGTAATTATTAGTGACGGGTTATTGATTACAGGTAGAGCTTCAGGAGGGATGTAAAAATATTCTAGTTGCTGATTGTCTGGTGCTATTTAAAAAGCTGGTAAACACGCAGTTGAAAGGAGTTGCTTTAGAAGGTAAATTATATTCGTTTAATAGTCAGTAAATTGAAATATTTGTCTGTTTTGTTCACAAGCTCCTACTTTTGTATTTACAATAATCACAGATGATCAAGAATGCGGCTCATGCCATAAAATCATCATTATGACTGGTAAGAAAATACATGCATGAAGAATGCATTGAAAATTTTTTGCGTGTTTGTTGTCTAAGCGAAAAGCTGGAGAAAATGTATTTTGTATACTCTTGTCCATTTGATGGGGGAAAGCGTTTGCATAGTGAAACTTTATCATTCCAGACTCTGGATATGGAGAGGACGTGAAAGTTTTCTATTGTAAGCACGTGTTCCACCACGCTTGTCTTTCAAGTTTGGACTCCCAAGTAAGCTCTTGTGTAACAACATTGATCGTAATATTCCCATGACTTTGTAAATTCATTGTGTAAACGTACATCGTCCAAGGGCAGATTATTCCGTGAAATGAAATGATGATGATGATGATGTGCGAGTTAGGCACTTTTTTATTAAATTTAGAAGCAGCATGTTTTTGTCCCACTTTTCTTTGTACTTTGTTTTCTGAGTGAATGTTTTGGAGTTATTTGTATGGGACAAATAATCTCTATTGTGTCCGTCCATATGCATCATATTTTTATTCAATTTGAATGATTTGGATGAAACTATAACTTTTGGCCATTTGTCTGTTTTACAGAACTGTACTGTATGTAACCATCCTCGCAAAGGGAGTTGTTTTCTGGAGACATTGTGATCCACTTGAATATTTTTATAATGGAAACAAAAGGGACAGAAGTTATTTTTTCCTGTTATTTTACTCTCTAAAAGCTAGCACTTTTCTTCATACTTGCTGTCTAAAATGGATCACACAGATCCATCTAAACTGACTATGTGTTTGCTGAGGATGGAACATTCTCATCTATCATGGTCTCAACTTTTATATACTTGAGTGAAAAGGAAATCAACATACCTTGTCGGATTGCATTAAAGGACCTATGGAAGCATTTTGTGGGCTATTTTGGATCGTTTTTTGAATTGCTACGAAAATTTCTCGCCTTGGGATATTACATTCCCCGTTCCTATTCCTACACACCCGCTCACACCGTATGTGCGTGGGTCGCATCGCTACAAATGTTTAAGTGGATGAAAGTAAATAAGCAGCCCACATGGAAATATTATGGATCCATTCATAAGTATGGCATTCCCTTTGAAAGGGGAATGAATCATTGTCTCCCACCTATTCTTTTTCCATTCTCCACTTTCTATAAAAAGAGTTTGTTGTTGGTTTGTTGTATATGGGATGGGAAATATTACAGTGTCACTACTAGATACTACCACTACTACTTAATTTATACTTTTTGTATCTTGATAAGTTTGATTTATTTATTGCTGGAAGGAATGCAAATTGAAAGATCTTGTCATTCGCTTGGAACCTAAAAACTGGGATGTGAAAATATAGATTCTATATATAGGGCAGTGCGCAAAATTTAAATGCATTGCTCATTTTCACTTTCCCCATGCATTGTATTTACTAAAAGGAGGGCAAATTGAGACTATAAATTTGCTGTGTATGTGAATGAAAACTGAAGGAAAAGCCTACGATTTATGTTATGATACTAACTTGTGATTATATTTTAGTCATTTATTAAGCACTCGTAATTAAGTAACGATAATGGATCACCCCGCTGATTCTATATTCCAGATACATTTTATGAACAAAACTTTCCTCTAGGTTAATATCTTGAGTCGTATAATATTTTTGTGTCCATTTGTTATCTCAGTAGGGAATAATTTATCAAATTGAGCTTATTTTGTGCATGCTGTAGCCGCTGTAGGTTGTATATGAAAACTGAACTCGTCTGTTTTGTAATGTTTTGACTTCGTTGATGAATAAAAAAGAAACTGCTATGCTATTACACTGCTACACAGTGAGTAAATAAGTGTGTTTTGACTTTCTCTACTTTTCGCACTAACTTGAATAGGACACTTTATTTTTTGCAAACATAGATTGGGGTAAGATGAGAATCACTAGAGTCTAGTTAAACAATTCGTTTACGCATTTAGTTACTGTTATTATGCTCGTGCTCTTCAAGTTTGCTTTTGTCTACTTTTCGGAGTGCATTTCTATCCCCGCCATATCCGACACTTAAACTAGTGCTACTCTTTTCAGCTTCCATATCCCTTGGTTTTTGCTCCTTAGTTTGCTGTGGGCCCATAATGTTGCTTGACTGAATTACTGAAGGAATGGAACGTACCGGAATCTCGTGTTGTTCCTCTGGAACCGATGAGTAGTCGTCATGTGGAAGGATTTCAAAGTTGTCATCCAACATGCTCTCCCGAACGGGCATAATCCATTTGAATGCCTCACCTTCGGCGCCCGCCCCATACATGGACTCCACATCCATATCGTATGAGGACCAGGAGCTGTCATCGGATGTGGAAATCCAACTACTGGACCTGGCTTCCATCTTCATAGGCAGCCAAGAGGAAAAGTATTGAATTGCAAATGGGAGGATTTGGTTTGGTTTTCGTTGCAGAATTGATTGCATAAAGTCGGCGAGTAGAGCTCGGATTTCTGGATGATCCGATAAATAGGTTCGTTTTTTGAAGAATAGTTCTTCCTATGGTTAGTGAATACAAAATAATGGTTAACTATAAGTGTATTGCAGTCAGTAAGTAGCTATAGCTGAAAGTTACCAACCTTTTTGACCAAATACTTGGAATATAGTTCAGCATCACAAGCCCACATGAATGGGGGATAAATGCCCGTGAAGATTCCGTCACCATCAAATTCCACTACGGGTTCAAACCATAGGGGAATATAGGCGTAGTTATTGTCAGGTTGACATCGGAGCACCAACCGACCATGTCCATTGAACACAGAGTCCCAGATGATGTTCCCAAGTGGGAATAGAACTGTGCGCCGATATGTCCACGTTTTTACAGTTTCGCCTCGTACTGTCTCCCAGTCTCGGCCTAATTCACTCTGAGAGGTCATTAGGGATTGGTTTGTTTATGGGAAATACATGAGCCAAAACATTTTTTTGGGGGGCGTAAATAACTTACATATCTCATCTTAATAATTTTCCCTGACCTAGCCATGGAGAGCAATTCTATTCCCCCAGTCTTCCTTCGCAATGTGATAAATCTTAAGAAGGCGAGATTCACTGCCTCTGTGATCAAATATGGGTATTCAGCCATCCCTACTGTGACTAATTTGTTGGACACAGTTTCACAGTTTTTTATCAAATGTATTTTGCATATTAGGGTGCGGTCTTCTTTGCTCAAAAATACTTTTCTTTCGGTCACATTTTTTCCTGCCTACATATAATGGAAAATAGTAAATAGTTTTTTGTTTTTGCACGCAGTAATCTTCTTTATAGTTGTGCTAGCTAACTAACTAAGAAACAATACCTTGGCCCATTCATGCACATATTCATGTATGCATTTGAGTTGAAGCGATACAAACGCTGTAATAGAGGTTCCACATTCCAACGCCTCATCTTTATGTACATTACTTCTGGAAAAGTTTGCATAGCTCCCGGAGTGAACACATAAGCAATTTTCTTCGCCCCATTTAGCTGGGGTGATGTGAATGTACGTTTTTCCTATCACACTTCCATCATCTTGAACTATGAGCATGGACTCGGAGAAGCACAATTTTTTCACCATGTCATCATCTATAGAGAATGTCATGAAATAATTCTCACGTATAAGGATTCAGCATAGGTTTATGTATTATTTCAAACAACGGACCAAGTCGGATTTTGGAAAACCATATCATATCCATATTGCCCCCATTGAAATCTTCGATCCGAGACGTCCTCGGAGCCTCTTCACAACATTCCGGTGGTAAAACATACTCTGGTTGAAATTTTCCCTCCATTTTGTCAATTTCTTCAACATCGTATTCCTGGGATGGCAATTTCTCCTCTTCTGCTTCAAAAGGGTCGGGGAAATCCGGAGGAATATGATGAATACTAGGTTTGTGTCTGCTAATGTGCCTGGATTTTTTGTGCGTGGTGGACGTATTTTGTGAAGGCAAATACTGTGCAATGCAATTAAATTATTATTATTGTTTTGTTCACAAATGGATAATTTTTTAGGTATTTAGTTAATGATTGAGCTCACTTCATCTTTACTACTGTGCGTATGTGCTTTAGTGTGTAGATCACTTGTGCCGAGACTTGAGTTGGAAAAATCACTTAATTCCCGTTTGCTTCCTTCCACTTTCACCAATGGGTTGTTCATGGATGCATAGCCCTGGAGTTCATCTTTAGAAAACTCTTCTACTAACACACTAGCCACGTTTTCCAGACTCACGATGGGTGGCTCATCTGTTTCGTTGTGTGACATGATTTATTTTGCTTTTCGATTATGTTCTGGCAATCAGAAGAGTTTATGAGTTATCTGTGCATTTGATCGTTTTGTAGATTTGGTAAGTAGCTGACAAAAAAAGTAGCGGAAGTACATGTTCAAATAATAATGTTTTCGTTATGGGAACAATTGCAATACAGAATGAACAGTCAGACAAGAAATGATGACCATTATAACATTTTGTTAAGCTGAAATTATGCGAGTTTAGTTTTTTGGAATCCTATTATTTAATGTTGGCTTGCATTGATAATATAAACATGAAATGGAGTAATATGAGAATTCAATCATGCAACAAAAAACGCAACGTTGAATGAATGCCTGCTTGCTAACTGATTACCCTAATTCTCAATGTGCCCCGTGAGTGTCAAAAGGTGGTAAAAACTTGCGGCAAATCAGTAGACTCATGTGGATTGTTATTGTGTGCGTTTTTGAAGTGCGAATAGTGGAAGGAAAAACAACTCCCGTGAATTAACTTTAATGGTGTCAGGTTCTGTCCATTTTAATTCTTGGTTTGATAACCACCGTTAAGTGGTTACACCTTACTGTTAAGCTGCCCAACTTTTTATGTCGAAAGTATCGTCCAATATGGATTCCCCGGTGCGGCAAAATCAATCTCTTCATTTCAAAGACACGCACAACGCTTTACAGGAACTTTTCGACCATCTGAAATGTGTCGTTTGGTAAGGAGTTTAATTTGAACATTATTTGTAAATTTTGATGTAATTCCTTCCTTTTAATTTGACATTCGATATAATCCGAATTTATCCTCTTCTCTCGTAATTTTGCAGTGGAAGCATTCCATCTGGAAAAGTGAATATTTTGGGCAACTGTGAACACAAATATTGCGACAAATGCTTGCCAGATATCATCGGTCACAATTGTCATGTTTGTAAAGTAAAGGCACTCCCAAAGTTTGCTCATCACGATCTGTTCTCTACAAATTTTTTGGAAGAGCTCAAGAAATTCCAAACCACTCTGTCCACCTACGAACATCAAATAGATTCGGAAAAGAAGAAGATGCAAGCCACGGACAATCAAAGCAAAGTCTTGGAACCGAAGTCGATTGAAAACACCTTGAAAACATATTCCAAGAAAGGTTCGCCAGTCATTATATCGGAAAACTCTAGAAAATCCAGCAGGATTCGAAAGGTTATTCACGGTGGTTTCGATTCCGACTCGGATGATGCTTTCGACAAACTTCAAAAGAAAGTTATGTTGATCACTCCGAATGGAAATACTAAAAATACTGTTATTAAGAGTCCTGATTCTGATTCCCCTCCAGCTCTTACTCCGTACCCGCCTACGGACGACACCAAGACTGAACTATCGAAGAAGAAAACCACTAAAAAACGATCCACCATCACCAGGTAACTATTTACATTGATAGTCGGAATTTATGATCAATTAAAATTTGAAAGAAGCCTTTCATAACCGGAAACCCTTGGAACCGAATTCCTCTTCCATCCCATGTAAAAAAATCCGGGCAAACAGACCAGACTAGACCAATATTTATATGATGATTTTAAAATTGCAATAGCAATTACATATCAACATACAATTATATCTTGCTTTTTTTTGTCGTATCGTAACTCAACCTTTGCTTGAAATGTTTAGGTCTGCAGCCAAAAAGGTGTCGACCCCTGCAGAATCAGGCATATTTGCCACGCCTGTAGAACACGAAGTACCAATTGATAACGAAGAGATGGGTCCCCCATTGCTAACTCCGCATCCTCAAGAAAAAACGGTTCCAAAATCTCCTCGAAAACGAATTTCCGCACGCAAATCTAATCTCTCGTTCAGGACCCCGGTTGTTTCCATTACTCCCATTTCCTCACGGAAAATGAAGGCGCTATCTAAGGAGTCAGAAAAAGAGATCCCTATTCCGAAAAGCAGCTATTCACTGGATATTTCCAATGAAAGCGACTCTTTGAATAAAAGCGGCGATGACACGCCTATGCGAACCGAGGTGACCACCGTGCGGCGAAGACTGTCCACCTTTAGGACCAGAAATAATTCTGGAGCTAGTAACAGAAGCTCTTCGTCAGTATCGACTCCCATTGCGGGGAATAAACGTTCATCTACGACATCCACTCCTGCTGTAGAAAAGAGGAATGCTAAAGGGGAAACTCCATTACTTGTTGCATCTAGAAATGGCTATTTGGACAAGGTAAATGTAGAAGTAGATTCCGTTTTATTGCGTGCATTATTTTGCCCCTCCTGCACATTTTACTATGGGGTGCATGAAATGCATGTAAACAACATTATTGTTTAGTACTCTCACTCCACCCGTATAGTGAGTGTGAAAAGCCATAAATTATACGCTCGGGATGATTTGCCGTGACTTTGGTTTATGTTTATTTCATACGTTTGTGTGTGCTGTTAATGTATGGTAAGCCCGGTTTGTTTTCCATTGTAATCTAAATGTAATTTTGTGTTTGTAGGTGAAACACTTAATCGAAAATGGAGCCGATGCAAATGCCCGGGACAATGCAGGATGGACACCGCTGGTCAGTTTTTTGGAAGCATAGTTCCATTCTCTTTGCATGATTTATGTTTTTTTGCTTTGAAAACGTTGAGGCTTTCATCGCTCTTTTGGAGCATTTTAAACGCTCGTGCTTTGTGCCATTCATCCTTACTTATAAATTATTCATGTTGGTTGAAAGATGAGGCTCATTTGGTTCATCTCTTTGATCTCTTGTTTGAACAGCAGTGTTAGTGAAGGCGGAAATAACCCCCGTTAGCCTTTGTAATGCTTTGAACGCTTGTTACTGTTATTTTTTCATACGCATTCGTTTTTAATAGGAATTTGTGCAGTTAGCAGTGCTAGTTATAAGAAAATAGTATCTACCCCTCAATTAATAATTCTTGTTTTATATAATGTATGTATTTTCAGCATGAGGCTATCAATGGGAAAGGAGATGCAGCGACGAAAGCTGCTATTGCTAAAGTGCTCGTGGAATCTGGCTGCTCTGTAAACTTGGCCGGGATGGATGATGAAACTGCTTTACATGAGGCAGCTCGTGGACGACTTGATACAATTGTCAACTTTTTGTTGCAGCATGGAGCATCTCCAAATATCAGAAATCGGTCGGGACAACTCCCCGGGTACTTTAAATTTTTTTATTAGGGTAGCATAGCACATGCTTATCTATATATTTAGAAAAGTTGAAGTCTCTTGAGTTCGTGAGTTGTAATATAGCTGTAGCCATGTTAAAAATTTTCTTCAACTTCCATATATATAATGCTTGCAAATAGCATTGATTTTGTATGGCACACATTGCGCCTCCAGTAATTGTAATGGTGGTTAACCTTCGTATTTTTCGCAACACAGAGATGTGACTACATCCGACGAAATAAAAAAAGTATTGGTCGTAACAAAAAGCGACATTGATTCTCCTCGCCTCTCCGGCTTGAAAAATGGCACATCAGACGTCACTGCTATGGAAGATGATACAGGAGCTAATGATCCAGCCGTACTACAATTGCAATTTGCTAATGCGACGTTCTATTTTGCATATGACAATGTGGAAGAAACATTCTTGAAAGATTTGAAGAATAGACTAAATGTCAAAGTGGCTACCAAACTTGAGTAAGTAATCAAACCGTTCAGTTTGGAGACTCTGTCACGTTGATTTAATGCATGGAATAATTGAAACTATGTTTTCCCCCACGCATGGATTTAATTTTTTTGGAAATGTTTGACAGATCGACAGTGACACACATGATTTTCAAATGTGACAGTGACAAACGAGTTGCTTTGAGTTTCCACTACCTATATGGTCTTTTGAGTGGCTTGTGGATGCTCTCTTCCCAATGTAAGTTCGGTTCGAAAATATCGTTTCCTTGAATCTCCAGTAGCTAGCTTTGTGGTGATGGTGACAACGATAGCTGCGTTGCTTAAATAGTTGAGTGAGTCATTTGTTGCGGCTGGCTACAGTCGCTAGCACTAGCTACTGATGATTGTGGGCACGGACATGTGTAGGTAGTATTTGAAAATGAATAACCTTCTCACCTTTTACTGCTTATACGGTCTTTTGGTTGACTTGTGGATGCTCACTTGTGGTGAACAACCCTTTGTGTCCCCAAAGAAAGACCAGCAGATTTTTTTTATTTGGTATTGACACGTTAATAAGGATTTTGAATTGAATTGAATCTCTTCCCAATGTAAATCAATTTCCAAAATATCATTTCTTTGAGCTTCCAGTAGGTTTGTGGTGGTTTGGACAAACTCACTAATTATATTAGTTAGTTAGTTGAGTCTTGTGTTGCGGCTACTAGCTTAGCTTACTACACTAACTAACTATATGTGAGTATGGACACATGGGTAGTTAGTTACTTTAGCTTTTGAAATCGATAAATCTTCTCACCTTTTATTCCATATGCAAGCGCAATCATCTTGATTCTTGTTAAAAGTTGTTTAGTCGCTGTACACAAGGATTTCAGGAGAAATGATAACGAAGCCTATTTCTGTCACATAACTTGTTTAAATCCTAAGAACGAGTGTTGTAAGTATTATAGCTGGTTAACCTTTGAACTTTTTGAACACTCATCATATTGCATGCGTGTGTAATTTGTTCTGTGGTACGGTGATTACTAACTAACTAACTAACTGGTCTGATTAAACAATGGGATATCATTGTGCTCAAATAGAATGTAAGCGCTCTGTGTGTTTGGAAAGAGTTAGAGCTAAATCTATTCTTTTGAAGATGAGGAAATCCACAGCAATGTGCGTGATTCATGTGAAGTGATCAAATTATTCACTTGAGTACTTGAAACCATGTTTCTGGTGGTTTCCATGTTTGATTGTTTTATATAGAG
>Ga0210040_10005461_pt1 | contig 16190 bp, 17 predicted proteins | sample CryGeyCG12114_NA_FD_185462 | JGI IMG/M metagenome (GOLD analysis project Ga0210040, IMG submission 185462) | Groundwater microbial communities from aquifer - Crystal Geyser CG19_WC_8/21/14_NA (SPAdes) (version 2) | ecosystem: Environmental > Aquatic > Deep subsurface > Groundwater | place: USA... | reverse complement strand
GCCCCCGCCGGCCGAGGATGGCCCGGCACGGGCGGGCGACGACGCGGCGCTCGCCGCGGCCGCGACGCGCGTGCTCGGGCGCATGGCGCAGGAAACGCGCTGGCTGGAGCAGCTCGCGCACGACCTAGCGGAGTTCCAGGCCGCGCGGCTCCTGCGGATGTCGGCCGACGAGCAGGCCGCGGGGGCGAAGCGCCTCGCGGACCTGGTGGCGGGCGCTGGCCCAGCCCGGCCCAGACCCCCCGGTCCCTGACCCGGCCGATTAACCTAAGATAGTGTCGGAGGACACCTTCGCGTCTAGCTTCGTGAGAACTGGCGCTGTCGGTGGGAAGGCCTGCCTTTCGCCCACCGAGATGGAACTACCCTGCTTGACGCGCCTTGACCGCACGCCCGAACGCCAGCTCCTGGTCCGCCGCTTGGCAAGCGCGACCATTCTGGACGAAGCCGAGCGCGAGGCGCTGATAAGCCTGCCCATGCTTGTCCGCGACTTCGCGGACGGGCAGGACCTTGTGCGCGGCGGCGACCGGCCGCAGCACTGCTGCGTGCTGCTCAGCGGCTTCGCCTGCCGCTACCTGCTGTTGGCCGACGGCCGCCGCCAGATCGCCGCCTTCCACCCGCCCGGCGACATCCCGGACCTGCAGAGCCTTCACCTTCAGGTCATGGATCACTCGGTCGGCGCCATGATGCCAACCGTCGCCGGCTTCATCCAGCACGAGCATGTTCACCGCATCACCTCCCAGCATCCCCGGCTGATCCATGCCTTCTGGCGCGAAACCCTGATCGACGCGGCGATCTTCCGCGCCTGGATGGTGGGCCTGGGCCGGCGCACCGCGCATGAGCGCATCGCCCATCTCATCTGCGAGATGCTGCTCCGCTTCGACGCGGTGGGCCTGGCGGAGAACCGCACCTTCCGGATGCCGGTCACGCAGAACGACATCGCGGACGCGCTGGGGCTGTCCAACGTCCACGTGAACCGCGTGCTGCAGGACCTCCGGCGGGACGAGCTGATCTCCTGGCAGCGGCCGGACGTCGCGATTCTCGACTGGGACAGGCTGCGAGACCTGGCGATGTTCGATCCCGCCTACCTGCACATGCGCAGCCTGCCCGGGGCAGGGGCCGCGGAACCGGGCGAGGAGCACTAGGCCCGCGGTTCAGCCCGCCCGCACCTCGTTCTCGAGCGGCTCGCCCCGCTCGAAGGCGGTGACACTGGCCAGCGTCGTCGCGCAGATCGTCCCGATCGCCTCCCGCGTGAAGAAGGCCTGGTGGCCGGTCAGCAGCACGTTGGGGAACGAAACCAGCCGCTGGATCAGGTCGTCCGTGATGATGTCGGAGGACAGGTCGCGGAAGAACAGGTCCGCCTCCTGCTCGTAGACATCGATGGCCAGCCCGCCCAGCCGCCCGTCCTTCAGCGCATCGATCACCGCCTGGGTGTCCACGAGCCCACCGCGGCTGGTGTTCACCAGCAGCAGCCCGGGCCGGACGCGCGACAGGCTTTCGGCGTTCACCACGTGCCGCGTCTGCGGCGTCAGCGGGCAGTGCAGCGACAGCACCTCCGCCGCCTCCATCACCTGGTGCAGCGGGAGGTAGGTCCCGCCGGCGGCCTCGAAATCCCCGTGCGGGTGGATGTCGTGCCCGATCACCCGGCAGCCGAAGCCGGCCATGATCCGGCCGAAGGCGCGCCCGATCTTCCCGGTGCCGATCACCCCCACCGTCCGCCCGTGCAGGTCGAAGCCCATCAGCCCGTCCAGCTCGAAGTTCCCGCTCCGGGTCCGCTCATAGGCGCGGTGCAGGTGCCGGTTCAGCGCCAGGATCAGCCCGACCGTGAACTCCGCCACCGAATGGGGCGAGTAATCCGTCACCCGCACCACGCGGATGCCGTGCCGCGCCGCCGCCTCCAGGTCGATATGGTTGAAGCCGGTGGAGCGGGTGGCGACCAGCCGCGTCCCGCCGGCCGCCAGGGCCGCGATGACCGACGCGCTCACGTCATCGTTCACGAAGACGCAGACCGCCGGGTAGCCCGCCGCCAGCGCCAGCGTCCCCGCCTCCAGCCTTGCCTCCTGGAAGGTCAGGCCGTGGCCATGGGCGGCATTCGCCTCGGCCAGCATGACCCGGTCGTAGCGCCTGGCGCTGAACACGGCGACCTTCATGCGAAACCCCTCCGCCGCGGGGGTGCCCCCCGCCATTCGCGCGCATCCTGACCACGGAAGGACCGGGCGCAAGCCGCGATGGGTGATGCCTCGGCTTGCCGCATGATCTGGATCAAGGCAGCCGGACGCGGATCGGCGCTTGTTCCACCGGCGCCGTGTCCCGCCGGAAAAAAGGTCCCAAACCGGCGGGCGGGGGGCTATACTCACTTTTCCGTTTGGAAAGTGGGGGCACGGCGTCATGACCCAAATCTGCTCCGAATGCGTGGTCCGGGACCGTTCCATCTGCGGCAGCCTGTCCGACGCCGAACTGGAAACCCTGAACCGCCTGGGTCGCGCCCGGCACCTGCAGAAGGGTGAAACCCTGCTCTGGGCCGGGGAGGAGGCGGTTGTCTGCGCCAACCTGCTGTCCGGCGTCCTCAAGGTCAGCGCCGCCACCTCGGACGGGCGGGAGCAGATCGTGGGCCTTCTCTACCCCTCCGACTTCGTCGGCCGCCCCTTCGCCGAGGAAGCGGAGCAGAGCGTCACCGCCCTCACCGCGGTCGATCTCTGCGTGTTTCCCCGCAAGCCCTTCGAGACGGCGCTGGAGAACCACGCGCGCCTGGAGCGCCTGCTGCTGCGCCGCACCCTGGCCGCGCTGGACGAGGCGCGCGCCCGCATGCTGCTGCTCGGCCGCAAGACCGCCGGGGAGAAGGTCGCGACCTTTCTGCTGGACATGGCCGGGCATCTCGGCCAGCGCTGCGCGGCCGGCGGCACCAGCTTCGACCTGCCCCTCACCCGCGCCGAGATCGCCGACGTGCTGGGCCTGACCATCGAGACGGTCAGCCGCCAGATGACCAAGCTGAAGCAGGAGGGGCTGATCGACCTCCCCTCCGGCCGGCAGGTCACCATCCGCAACCGCCACGCGCTGGAGGAACGGGCCGAGGCCGCCTGAGCGTCAGACCGCTGCCCGCTCCTCCAGGAAGCTGCCGAGCACCGCGTTGAAGGGCCCGGGCGCCTCGATCCCCGGCAGGTGCCCGGCGCCGGGAAGCTCCACGAAGCGCGACCCCGGGATCACCCCTGTCAGCCCGCGCATGATCCCGGGTATCGCGCCGTCCGCCGCCCCCGCGACCATCAGGACCGGCACGGCGATGCCCGGCAGGTCCTCGCGGATGTCGTAGGATTGCAGGGCGCGCGCGCAGGCCACGAAGCCCGCTTCAGGCGTTGCCTCGATCATGGCGCGCACGCGCCCGATGGCCGGGTTGCCCTGCACGAAGGATTCCGGCGCGAACCAGCGGCGAAGCGTGACCTCGGCGAAGGCCGACATGCCCTCGCGCGCGGCGAGGTCGATCCGCTCCTGCCACATCTGCGCGCCGTTGGGCGGCGAGGCGGGCTGCCCGTCCACGGGCACCACCGCCGCCACCCGCGGCTCCGCCCGCGCGGCCAGCAGCATCGCCGTTGCCGCGCCGATGGAATCGCCCACGAAGGTCGCGCGCTCGACGCCGAAATGCGCCATCAGCGCCGCGGCGTCGTCGGCAAGCTGCCGGATGCTGGCCGGCGCATCCGGCACCTCCGTTCCGCCATGCCCGCGCTTGTCGTAGCGCAGGATGCGGTGGCCTGCGGCGAAGGCGTCCACCTGCGGATCCCAGAGCCGCATGTCCGTGAGCAGCGAGTTGCTGAACACCAGCCAGGGCGCCCCCTCCGGCCCGTCCAGGCGGCAGGAGAAGTCGAGCCCGTTCACCCTCACCCGCTGCGTTCCATCGACCATGCCGCGTCTCCCCGAAGCGTCGTCCGGGCCTGCCCGGCGCGGCGACGGAACGCCCGGCCGCGCAGCCCGGCTTCCCGGCGCCCCGGCCATTGGGCCATTCCGCGGCCCGGGCGGCCACCCCCGGCCGCGCGCCCTCAGCTCTCCATCAGCCCGGGCGCGAACAGCTCTGCCACCGCCAGCCTGCGGCGGGACAGGTGCTGCGCCTCCGACCAGCGGCAGATCGCCTCCAGCTCCGCCCGGTTGGCGGACACGCCATAGGTCCAGGGATCCGGCCCCAGCACGGCCCGCGTCTCCTCCCAGGCCTGGACGATCCAGGGCAGCATCATCGGCAGGGTGGACCCGCGCAGCCGCGCCTCCAGCTCCGCCGCCGCCACCCGCTTGGCTTCCGCGAAGCCGTCGTAAAGCCGCCGCGCCAGGCCCGGGTCGCGCGCCAGCACCGCGGCGCGGATGCCCACCACATGCATGATCGGGTGGAAGCCCGTGCGGCGGTGATAGGCGATCTCCGCCGCCTTCACGTCCGGGAACATCCTGATCACGCGCGGGTCGCCCGCCGCGAAGGCGTCGGGCGGCGTGGGGGAGAACACCGCGTCCAGCTCGCCGCGCAGCAGGGCGGCGTTCAGCGTGTCGCCCTCGGGCAGCGGGGCCACGTCCATGCCGGCCGGAAGCTCCAGCGGCAGCCGCTCCCGCCGCCCCGCCGCGTTGGTGCCGGCGGTGCGGTGGCGAATGGCGTTCACCTGAACCCCGTGCTCGTCGGCCAGGATGCCGCGCACCCAGAGCCCAAGCGTCATCTGGTATTCGGGGATGCCGACGCACCGTCCCTCGAGGTCCCTCGGCCCGGCGATCCCGGCATCGCGCCGTAGGTAGATCGCGCCGTGGCGGAAGGCGCGGGACACGAAGACCGGCAGCGCCACGTATTCCGCCTCGCCGCGCGAGAGCTGGACGAGGTGGCTGCTCAGCGACAGCTCGCTCACGTCGAACTCCGCCCGCTGCACCGCCCGCGGGAAGCTCTGCTCGGAGGGGATGGGCACCGGCACGATCTCCACCCCCTCCACCCGCACCCGGCCATCGAACAGGGGGCGCACGCGGTCATAGGGGGCGCAGGCGAGCGTCAGGGTGGTCGGGCGCATGGCGGCTCCGTTGTCCGGTCCGGCCCATCATGGCCCGGCCCGAAGCAGCGCGGCACCCTGCCTTGCCCCGGCGTTGCGGCGGGCCGCAGACTGCGCGGATCAACCGGGACGGAACCCAACGCCATGCTGCGCCGCCACCTGGCCGCCGCTCCGCTCGCCGTGCTGGCCGCCCCCTCCATCCCGCGGGCCCAGGAGGCCGCCTGGCCGCAGCGCCCCATCACCATCGTCGTGCCCTTTCCGCCCGGCGGCTCCAACGACCTGCTGGCCCGCCCGCTCGCGCAGCGGCTGCAGGTCGCGCTCGGCGGCACGCCCGTGGTGATCGAGAACCGCGGCGGGGCGGGGGGCGTGGTGGGCGCGACCGCCGTGGCCCGCGCGGCGAAGGACGGCCATACCCTGCTCTGGGGCCATATCGGCACGCTGGCGGTGAACCCCTGGCTCTACCCCCAGATCACCTATGACCCCGTGCGGGACTTCGCGCCGGTTGCCCTGGTCGCCACCCTGCCCAGCGTCCTCACCGTGCATCCCTCCCTGCCCGTGCGCTCGGCGGCGGAGTTCATCGCCTTCGCCCGCGCCAATCCCGGCAGGATCGAGTATGGCAGCGCGGGCAACGGCGCCGCCTCGCACATCACCATGGCCGCCTTCGCGGATGCCGCGGGGATCGAGCTGGTGCACGTGCCCTATCGCGGCAACGGCCCGATGCTCGCGGACCTGCTCGCGGGCCGCCTGAAGGCCACCTTCGCCGGCGCCCCCGTGGTGATGCCCGCCGTGCGCGACAGCCAGCTCCTGGCCATGGGCATCAGCGCCGCCGGCCCGTCCCCTTCCCTTCCCGGCCTGGTGCCGGTGGGGCAGGAGGCGCTGCCGGGCTTCGATCTGGTGCAGTGGCACGGCCTGGTCGCCCCCGCCGGCACCCCGCCCGCGCTGGTCGAGGCCATGAACGCCCGCATCAACGCCGTGGTCTCCGGCCCCGAGATGCGCGAGCGCCTGGCCTTCGAGGGCGCCGATCCCGCGGCCCGTTCCCCGCAGGCATTCGCCCAGCTCATCGCCTCCGAGATGGAGCGTTTCCGGGTGCTGATCGCCCGGGCCGGCATCAAGGCCGATTGAGGACGGGCCACTCGCCCGGAGCCACAGGAAAGGAACCGGCCCCATGCCCACACGACGGCCGCTGCTGGCCGCGCTGATCGCCCCCGCACCCCTGCTGGCCCAGGCGCCCGCCCCGGCGATCCTCGCGGCCGGCGCCACCAAGCACGCGGTGGAGGAATTGCAGCAGGCCCTGCGCGCGGCCGGCCAGCCGGTGCCCGAGGCCGCCTTCGACACCGTCGGTGCGCTGCGCGACCGCGTGCTGGCCGGGGAACGGCCCGTCCTGGTGCTGCTTTCCGCCGAGGCGATCGCCGCCATCGCCCGCAGGAACCCGATCCCGCCCGGCAACATCGCGGCGGTGGGCCGCACCGGCGTCGGCCTCGCCGCCCCCGCCGGCCACCCCGCGCCCGACATCTCCACCCCCGATGCCCTGCGCGCCGCCCTCCTGGCGGCCGAGGCCGTCGCCGTGGCCGACCCCGCGCGCGGCGCCACCGCCGGGCGCCACTTCATGGCGGTGCTGGACCGCCTGGGCATCGCGGAGGCCATGCGGCCGCGCCTGCGCCTGGTGCCCTTCGGCGTGGAGGGCGTCGCCATGGCGGGCCGCGGCGAGGTTCCGCTCGCGGTCAGCCAGGCCACCGAGATCACCGACCGGCCAGGCGTGCGGCTCGTGGGCCTGCTGCCCGATTCCCTCCAGCTCTGGACCCTCTACCAGGCCGCCCTGCTGCAGGACGGCGAAGACGGCCGCGCCCTGCTGCGCCTCCTCACCTCCGAGGCGGGCAAGGCCGCCTTCGGGCGCATCGGGTTCCGCCCCGCCGGCTAAGGGCCGTGCTTCGACTTGCGGGCATGGACGGGCTTGGCTTCCCGCCAAGCAAGAACAAGGAAACGCCATGCCCCCGGTTTCGCGCCGCGCCCTGCTCGCCGCCGCGACAGGGCTGGCCGCCTTCCCCGCCACGGCGCAGGCGCCACCCTGGCCTGAGCGGCCCGCTCATGCCGTCCAGTCCGCGGGCGTGTAGCGGAACCCCTCGCCGTCGCGCGCGATGAAGCCGTTCGCGGGGAAGGGGAAGTGGTAGCCGGTGACGCGCACGCGGTCGGCGGCGCAGCGGTCCAGCACCCGGCGGCGCGTCGCCTCCGCCGCCACGGGGTCGAAGTCGTACATGGCGTGGAAGCCGGGGCGGCGGGCGAACAGCTCCGGCCGGTGCGTCACGTCGCCCAGCACCAGCAACTGCGCGTCCCCGTCCGCGACCAGCCAGGATGTATGCCCCGGCGAATGCCCGGGGGTCGCCATCGCGCGGATGCCCGGCACCGCCTCCTGCCCGTCCGTCACGCGCCGGACGCGCCCGGCATAGGGCGCGAGCCGCCTGGCGAGGTTGGCGAAGTTCGGCTTCTGCCGTGCCGGCGCGGAGGCTTCGTTCGCGGCCTCCCCCCAGTAGCGCCACTCGGCATCGGGGATCACCACCTCCGCCTTCTCGAACACCGCGCGGCCCTCGGCGGTGGTCAGGCCGGTGATGTGGTCGCCGTGGCAGTGGGTGAGCACCACGAGGTCGATGGCCGCGGGATCGAGCCCGGCCGCCCGCATGTTCGCCGCCGCGGCGCCGGCGGAGGGCGCAAGCTGCCCGCCCGTTCCCGCGTCGAACAGGATGGTCTGCCGCCCGGTCTGCACCACCGTCATGGTATAGGGCGTGACGTAGTGGTCGCGCGGCAGGAAGCTTTCCGCCAGCACGCCCTGCACGGCCTCCAGCGGCGCGTTCACCACCAGGCCTTCCAGCGGGATGCGGCCGGTGCCGTCGAACAGGGTGGTGGCCGTGAAGCCGCCCACGCGGAAGCGGTGGAAGCCGGGATTGGCGGGCGTGGCCGGCGCGGTCGGCGTGGCCGGTGCCTGGGCCCGCGCCCCGCCAGCCAGCAGGGCCGCGGCACCGAGGCCGAGCCCGGCCTGGCGTCGTGCGATCATGGTCGTGGTTTCCTCGCTTGGCTGCCGTCCGGGCCGGCGGGCTGGATCAGCCGGACGGAAGCCAGGGCGCCGCATGCCGCCCGTCCGCATCCCCCGACGGGCCAGCAACGGCGCATCCCGCATCCTCCCGCCCGCTCTCCGGCGGACGGGGCAGGTTAGTCGTGGGCCCGTTGCGGTGTCGCCTCATTTTTCTCCCACACCATCGCGGCGCGGGTGGCGGCGCCGCGCGGGGCGCGGTCCCGGTCCCGGTCCCGGTCCGGCGCGGCCGCCCAGAGCAGCCCGCCCGTGGAAAGCGGCGGGCCGGCCAGTTCCGTGTCCGGGGCTTCCCCGCAGACCGGCCGGGCCATGCCCACCGCGGCACCCTCGAGAAAGGTATCGACGCGCTGGGCCACCATCTCCCGCATGCCCCAGGCGGGCGACCAGCCGTGCACATGCCGCCGCAGCGCCAGGCAGAAGATCGAGTCGTGCAGGGCCCGGACCAGCTCCGCGTCCCGCGCGCCGGCCGCTTCCGGCAGCGAGAAGGCGCACCGGCTTTCCCTCAGCACGCGATCGAGGATGCGGGCGCGCAGGTCCTGGAACAGGCCCTCCCCCAGACCCTTGAGGCCCGAGAACAATGCCAGCCGGACCCGGCGGTAGGTCAGCACCTCGTCCAGGTAGTCGGCGTAGAAGGCGATCAGCCGCTCGCGCAGCGGCACCGCGCGCTCGCCAAGTGCCCTGTCCCAGCCCGGCTTCCAGTCGCCCGAGAGCGCTTCGGCCAGCACGCGCTCCACCAGGGCCTCCTTGCTGTCGAAGTAGCGGTACAGCAGCGGCTGGGTGATGCCGAGCCGCGCCGCCAGGTCGCGCGTCGTGGCGTCGAGCCCGATCTCGGCGAAAAGGTCGGTGGCGGCGGTGACAATGGCGCGCTCCCGCGCGAGGCCGTTGGGCCGCCGGCCCGGCGGCGCGCCCGCGGCGCGGCGCGGCCCATCCTCGGTCGTGTCGGACATGCGTCAGGCCACGCCCGCGCGGGTGGCGCGCCTGGCACGGGCGGCAGGCGCGGCAAATTCGAGTCGATACCGGAACATGACCGCGGAATAACACAGCCGCGGCGGCAGTTGAATGACATTCCCGCGCCGTCCGTCACGGCGGGGAACGCGTGGCGCAACAGCCGCGCCGGGGCGCCCGCCGGAGGACCCTACCGCGCCGCCGCGACGGTGGGAGGCAGCCCTGTCCCGTCCGGGCCGCGCATGCCGATGCGCCCGAGCCCCGGCAGCTTGATCGCGGGCCGGCGCAGGTCGATCCCGGCAACCGCGCCCAGGATGTTCACCTCCAGCCCTTCCACCCATCCCAGGGTGATCCCGGCGAAGCCGCCCAGCGTCAGCCGCAGGCCCGTGCCGGACGCGGTGGGCCGGAGCCAGCGGCCGTCATAGGGATAGTCCTTGCCGATCGCGGTGGGCGGCAGGGTGAGGGAAATGCCCGGCACCGCATCCATCACGGCGGCCACGAAGGTGTTGGAATTCGGGCCCGGCCAGGCCCGGTAATCCCCGAGGTTGCGCCAGGCATAGCCGGCGATGGCCGCCCGCATCGGCGGGATCAGCGCCGCCGCCGCCTCGCCGTCTGCGGCGAAGACCACTTCGGGCACCTGGCCGAACCAGCGGCCGTCGGGCGCGAAGCCGTTCATGCGGATCGGCTCGCCCCAGGCCGTGTAGTCGTAGCGCGTGTAGGCGGGCGCGCCCTCGGGCTTGAAGACGATCCAGCAATGCACCGCGAAGATGCCGCGCCAGCGCACCGTCGGCGCGGCGAAGACCCGCACCACCGCGCCCGGTGCGGCAGCGGGAGGCAGGAGGCCCGCGCTCGAACGGTCGGCCCCCCACCAGTCCGTGCCCGCCCCCCGGGCGGCATAAACGGCGGCCGAGACGCCGAGCGGCAGCAGGAAGAACAGAACAAAGAGAAGCAGGGCGGCTTTGAGAAAGGTCATGTCGCCCGTCATATCTGGACGCCCCCCGCGCGCGGCAACCGCGCCCCGCGCGGGCCGGCAATGCCCGGGAGAAGGGTGGGAGCGACGCGCGCCTGCCCCAGCGGTTGAAGTGGACGGCCTCCGTCCCCATGTAAACCATATCAAACTCGTCTGGTCCGGCCTGCCATTCTCAGCTCCTCACGGAGCGCAGAGCCCGCTGTCCGTCATCCTCCGCAGCTTGATCCGCCCCGCGGCACCGCAGGGTGGTCCTTATTCGTGAACGGACAGCTCCCATGCCCATCGGCACCGTCAAATGGTTCAACGCCACCAAGGGCTTCGGCTTCATCCAGCCTGAGGACGGGTCCAAGGACGTCTTTCTCCACATCTCCGACGTGCAGCGCGCCGGGATGCAGGAGCCCCGCGAGGGCGACAGGATCGAGTACGAGCCGCAGAGCGGCCAGCAGGGCAAGGTTTCGGCCGGCAACCTGAAGGCGGCCTGACCCGCACGGCCAGGCTGCCCGCAAGGGCGCCTGGCCGGCCCTTCACCGGGAAGGCAGCAGCGAGCGGCGGGATCACAGTGCCGTCAGGCCGGCGCGCCAGGATGGCACCGCAGCTTACATTTCCGTCACGCATGGCACCGGCCCGTTCGCTGTCCCGAGCGACCGGCCATCCGCTGGCGGAACAATGCCGCCGTGCCGCCCCTGACCGAACCGCCGCCGCCCGAAACGGCATTGCCTGGATCGTGCCAGGCGGTGCCCCAGCCGAGGAACCATCATGCAACGCCACAGCTTTGAAATCGGCCAGAACGTCGAACTGGTCGCCGGGGTCCTCACCCCGCCCGGCATGATTGGCCACTACACCATCGTCCGCCTGCTGCCGAACGACGCCTCCGACCGCGAGTACCGGGTCCGCAGCGAGCGCGACGGCCATGAGCGCGTCGTGCGCGAGAGCCAGCTCCGCCGCGGCGCCGTGTCGACCCTCGGCAAGGGCTGGCCGGTCGTCGGCTGAACGCCCCGGCCCTCCGGGCCGATCCCGGCCCCGCTCCTGGGCCGGTCGAACCGCCCCGCCCGGATGTTCATGGCATCCGGCCAGGGGTGCGCGCCCATGTCACCAACGCAACACCACGGGGAACCCGCGTGTCCCAGAGCAAGACCACTTCCAGCCCGGCGAGCGCCGACGGCCTGGAGGAGACCATCGCCTATCTCGCGAAGCGCCACCGCGTTTCCGTCGCCATCGTGCGCGAGATCGCGCGCAAGCTCGGCTCCTCCGAGCGCGGTGCGATCGAGCGCGAGATCGAGCGCGGCAAGTCCCGCCGCTGATCCCCCGTGCCCGGCGCGCGCCACGGCGCGCCGCCGGGCTTGGAGGGTGCCGGCGCGGGCGCCACAATGGGCCATGTCCCACCCGCCCCCCCAGGCCGGGCGTGAGAGAGCGGCCGATGCCGTGGTCCACGCGGCCGGCCTTGTCTCGGTTCTTCTAGGCTGCGTCCTGCTGGCCTGGCGCACCCCCCCCTCCGCCGGCCCACGCCTCTCCCTCGCGCTCGCCCTCTACGCCACCGGCCTCGTCGCCACCTTCACCTGCTCCGCCGCCTACAATCTCGCCCCCGCCGGGCGCGGGCGGGCCTTCCTGCGCCGGGCGGACCATGCCGCCATCTTCCTGATGATCGCCGGCACCTACACGCCCGTCTCCCTTCTCGCGATCGGCGGCCCCCTCGCCGCCGCCCTGCTGGCCGTGGTCTGGACCGGCGCCCTGGGCGGCGCCGCGGTGAAGCTGTTCGCCCCTGGCCGGTTCGAGCGCGCCTCGGTGGCCGCCTACCTGTTGCTGGGCTGGGTCGGCGTGGTCGCGCTGGTGCCGCTGGCGCAAGCCCTGACTCCCTGGCAGTTCGGCTTCCTGGCGGCCGGCGGCCTTCTCTACACCGTCGGCGTGCTGTTCCATCTGGCGGATCGCCTGCCCTACAGCACGGCGGTCTGGCATGCCCTGGTGCTGGTTGCGGCGGGCTGCCACTTCGCCCTCGTGCTGGGCCTCGCCACGGATCACGCCGCCGGCTGACGGCATCTCCGGTGGGTGGAGGGCCAACCATTCCCCGGCCGCGCCGTTGTAATGCTGCACCGCAACATCGACATGCGGTGGAGCAGGACCGCCCGTCGGGCGTCTCCAGCGGCAAAAGGAAGTTTCATGCGCAATCCCAAGCTCGACCTCAGCGCGCTGGTTCGCCTGCAGCGGCGGCGGCGGGACGCCGCGTCGCAGACGGCCACCGGGGCCGGCGGCGGGAATGCCCTGTCGGAGATCACAGGCTTCGGCTCGAACCCCGGCGCGCTGCGGATGTTCGCCCATGTGCCGGCCGACCTGCCGCGCGGGGCGCCGCTGGTGGTGGCGCTGCACGGCTGCACCCAGAACGCCGCCGCCTATGACCAGGGCTGCGGCTGGTCCGCCATGGCCGACCGCCTGGGCTTCGCCGTGCTCCTGCCCGAGCAGCAGCGCGCCAACAACTCCTCCCTCTGCTTCAACTGGTTCGAGCCGGGCGACACCGCCCGCGGCGCCGGGGAAGCCCTGTCGATCCGCCAGATGATCGCGCAGATGCTGGAAACCCACGCCATCGACCCCGCCCGCGTCTTCGTCACCGGGCTTTCGGCCGGCGGCGCGATGACGGCGGTGATGCTGGCCACCTATCCCGAAACCTTCGCCGGCGGCGCCATCATCGCCGGCCTTCCCTTTGGCGCCGCCGGCAGCGTGATGGAGGCGCTGGGCGCCATGTCGCGCATCGCCGCCCTTCCCGCCGCCACGCGCGGCCAGGCCGTGCGCGCCGCTTCCCCCCATCGTGGCCCCTGGCCCCGCGTTTCCGTCTGGCACGGCGAGGCCGACACCACCGTGGGGTCGGACAATGCCGGGGAAAGCGTGAAGCAGTGGCTGAACCTGCATGGCCTGGACGGCGCCAAGCCCGTGCGCGAGCCCGGTGGCCCCGGCCACACCCACCTGACCTGGCGCGGCGCGGACGGCGTGGCGCGCGTGGAAAGCCATTCCATCGCTGGCATGGCCCACGGCGTTCCCCTCCGCCCCGGGCAAGGCGAAGGGCTGGCCGGCGCGGCGGGCGCCTACATGCTGGATGTCGGCGTCTCATCCACCCATCGGATCCTCGGCTTCTGGGGCATCGACACGGCCGGCGCGGCCGAGGGCGCGCCGGCCCCGCGCGCGGCCCGGGGCGATGCCGGGCCGGTTCCCGCGCCGGAATCCGCGCGGCCGGCCGCGCCCGGCCCCGCGCAGCCCGCCGCGCCCGAGGTCATCCTGGCCCGCCGCCCCGCCGCCGGGTCCGCGACCCAGGGCCCGGTGACCCGCGAGCCCGCGCCCGCGGACGCCTCCTCCGGTGCCTTTCCCGGCTTTCCCGGTGGCTTCCCCGGGACGTTCCCCGGCGGCACCTCCAACCCCTTCGGCGCCTCCTTCCAGAACCCCTTCGCCGGCGCGGCCGGTGAAGCCGCGCAGGGCGGCGCCAAGGCCCCTCCCCCGGGCGGCCCCGGTGACATCATTGTCCGGGCCCTGCGCGCGGCCGGGCTGATGGGCACCGGGCGGGAGTGAGGGCCTGCCGCGCCCGGCGCGGCGCTGTCCCGGCGCGGTGGCGTTAAAACGCCGCGCCACTGGCCGATTGACAGGAGCGAGGGGCTGGGGCCGCTTACTACCCTGATGCATCCCGAACGCCCGACTCTGCCACCGGAGTTGCAAGATCTGATCGGAGCGCGGATGCGGGGGGGCCGCTACCGCGATGCGGCCGAACTCATCCGGGCGGCGCTGGCCGCGCTGGACGCCAGCAACGGGGCCGGGGACGGAGCCGGTGCCGGCTCCGGCGACGGGGAAGCGCCGCCGTCCCGGGACGAGGGCTTCCGCTTGGCACTGGAGGAAGGCCTGCGCGGCCAGTCCGACCCGCTGGCGGCCATGGCCTGCGCGGCGGAACTGCTGGGCTCCCGCCTCGGGGCGGCGCGGGCCGGTTACTGGGAGCTCGACGACGGTGCCGGAACGCTGCGGATGGCCTGGAACTGGACCAGCGGCCATGCCGCCGGCCCGGGGGGAGAGGCGCAGTTCCGGGAAGCCTTCATCCAGGAGCACGCCGCCCGGCTGCGGGCCGGCCGGATGCTGGTCGCCGGCGGGGATGACGCCGGGACTGGCGGGGCCATGCCTGGCGCCTGGGCGTCGGTTGTGGCCCCCCTCCTCGAGGCGGGCGCCCTCAAGGGCGTGCTCTGCGTCCAGTCCGCCCCGCCCCGTCCCTGGTCACCGGCCGAGGTCGCCCTGGTCCGGCACGCCGCGGAGCGGAGCTGGGAGACTGCGGGCCGCCTGCGGGTGGAGGCCGCGCTGCGCGAGAGCGAGGAACGCCATCGGGTGCTGTTCGAGGCCGCGCCCTTCTCGGTGATCATCATCGACCCCGCGACCCACGCGGTGCTGGACGTCAACGCCTTCGCCTGCGCCGCCTACGGCCACCCGCGCGAAGCCTTCCTTGGCATGAACATCGCCGACCTCGACGTGCTGGGCGAAGCGGACGCGATCCGCGCCCGCGGCCGCGCCGGCGCCATCCGCCCGGGCGTGCAGGAGTTCGAGGCACGGCACCGCACGGCGGACGGCACGATCCGCGACGTGCTCGTGCGCGTGCAGGGGGTGCGCCTGGGCGGGCGGGACGTGACCTATGGCGCCCATTTCGACATCACCGCCCGCAAGGCCGCCGAGGCGGCGCTGCGCGCCAGCGAGGCGCGGCTGCGCCTGGCGGTGGAGGGCGCGCGCCTCAGCACCTGGGAGTTCGACCTGCGCCGCGGCACCGGCTCGCGCGCGGGGCCGCTGCAGGCCGCGCTTCCCCACGTGCCCGGCCAGGACTTCCCCCTGTCCCGCTGGCTCGACGCCATCCACCCGGAGGAGCGCGCGGCCGTGGAGTCCCGCTTCTGGGGCGTGGTCCAGGACGCGACCCCGCGCTTCGAGGCGGAGTTCCGCGTCCGGCGGTCGGACGGGCAATGGGCCTGGATCTCCTCCTTCGGCGCCGTGGTGGAGCGGGACGGCACGAGCGGCCTGCCGACGCGGGTGGCGGGCGTCGCGCAGGACATCACCGACCGGCGCGCCGCCGAGGAGCGCCGCGCGCTGCTGATGCGGGAGGTGGACCATCGCGCCAAGAACGCCCTGGCCGTGGTGCAGGCGACGCTGCGGCTGACGCAGGCGAGCGACCTGGAGAGCTTCCGGGCGGAGGTGGAGGGCCGCGTCGCCGCGATCGCCCGTGCCCAGACCCTGCTGGCCGACGAAAGCTGGTCCGGCGCCGACCTGCACGCCCTGCTGGAAGGGGGGCTGGCGCCCTTCCTCGGGGGCGAGAAGCACCGCGCCCGGCTGGAGGGGCCCCGCGTGACCCTGCCCCCGGGTGCGGCGCAGCCCTTCGCCATGGCCGTGCACGAGCTGGCCACCAACGCCACCAAGCACGGCGCGCTTTCCACCTGCGGCGGCGAGGTCCGGGTCGCATGGCGCCTCGGCGACGACCCGCGCGACACCCTCCACCTCCGATGGACCGAGGCCGGGGGCCCGGCGCTGCCGGGCCCGCCGGTCCGCCGCGGCTTCGGATCCCGCGTTCTGGAAGGAACCGTGAGGCACCAGCTCGGCGGAACCGTGACGCTGCACTGGGAGGGCACGGGACTGATCTGCGAGATAGAGCTGCCGTTGAGCAGGACCACGGACAAAAGCAACGTCCGGGCGGAAGGGGGCTGAAAGCGCGGCGCCAGGCGCACGGCCTCCTGATCAGGAACGGTCTATCGATCTGGCATCGTCTTGTTTTTGTTTCGTTGACAAATCATTACGGCATCTGCTCGTTCCGAACACGCCACCAAAACGGAACGGTTCATGTCCCCGATTCTCCCCAACCTGCCGCCGAGCATCCAGGGAACCGCGCGCGCTGACGACCTGCGTGCCCGCGCCCGGTTCGGTGCCGGCGTTTCCGGCACCCTCGATGGGCAAGGGGGGGACGACTACATCCTGGGCGACAGCGGCAACGACACGCTCTTCGGCGGCGACGGCAACGACCAGCTCTGGGGCGACATCGGTGCGGACCTCCTGACCGGCGGCACCGGCAACGACACCCTGCGGGGCGGCGTCGGCGATGACGTGCCGGATGGTGGCGATGGCAGGGACCAGCTCTGGGGAGGCGCCGGGCTCGACATCCTGACGGGCGGCGCGGGTGACGACGAGCTGGCGGGCGAGGACGGCAACG
>Ga0210040_10005460_pt1 | contig 16193 bp, 9 predicted proteins | sample CryGeyCG12114_NA_FD_185462 | JGI IMG/M metagenome (GOLD analysis project Ga0210040, IMG submission 185462) | Groundwater microbial communities from aquifer - Crystal Geyser CG19_WC_8/21/14_NA (SPAdes) (version 2) | ecosystem: Environmental > Aquatic > Deep subsurface > Groundwater | place: USA... | reverse complement strand
CACAATTCGAGACCAGAGAGGAAAAAAATGATGACAAAAGCATATTTCCACTTGTAAATCCACCAATATAAAAGTATGTACATATGAGACTTTTGATTGTTACACATGTCCAGTAGTATAACAGTTAGATTATTTTATAGAATAATTTTGTTTATTTTGTGCAATAAAGTTACCTTATCTCTACTATTTGAATCATGCAGCGTCGGGGGGATCGAGTACCTCGACAAAGTACGGTTCAGTAGTACAGAATAATATCTCTGGGGTAAAAAATAAATAATAATAACAAATTCGTCGTAATCTCATCATGGGAACTTAAAATCTAGAACATATTTTGATTGCCCAGGCAATTTTTACAAAATTTGCCTTTTTCACGGTGATCATCCAACAAGCCTAGATAGCCAATTTAACATTAGGAACTCCGTATTTTATTGAAACGGACAGTAACGAACAAGTTTTCTCTCACAACCAACTTATCATAAAACAAGAAAAGGATGGATATTCAATGTACGACAAAACGTAATACATGGATACATGTCATTATCTTCCTTCGGTTATGTCTTTCCCTATCTGCTCAGCATGGAGTGAAAAAAAATCCTATTCCTAGCCCCACAGAAACCCTACACATTAATTTACTCTGGTAAATCAAATACGTAGTTAATAGCAATCTACTGGTGGTTATAAATATGACCCCGGAAATCATTCATGGATGCTGTTCATGAGCAACTAACTCCAAGCAATCTAATCTAATCTATCGGTAAGTCGTCATAAAAAGATATACTAACCATCTTACAGCTGCTAATAACAACGAGGGAAAGAAAATAACCATTTTTTGATCGCAATTTCACATACAATACAGTAATGAGCAGTAATTATACCAAGTCTGATTACACAATGCATTACTATTCTTTTCTCAGACTAGTCGAACCCCTGATAATCATAATAGTAATATCTTCGTGATGATAATTGCACGCACAAGTAAATAACATCCACCTTTCTTCTATATAAATCAGAGAATGCAGAGCAATGTATAATAGAAGGAAACTACGGAACTTGTTAAAAATCATTTCTTAATGCATAGCAGAAAACTGTATTCCCGTTGTTTTGTATAGCTGTCAGGCAAACCAAAAAGTGGCTTGGTGTTTGCTCTACCGGAAAGCAAAAGCGTTCCCATGCTCAAGTTAAAATTATTTGTGAAAAAAATTCCCGTCCTTACTACTATACTACACAATTGAAATTAAACCAATATACGTACCAGCATAACTAAACTGACGGTTCACGTTACTTTTTGTAACGAGCCAACAAATTAGTATTGCGCGAGTACAAGTGCAAGGCGACCGCAAGAATTTAAGAGCGTTTTAATATGCAAACGTAACAAATGAAAAATGTAATTATTCGTGTTTCCGCAACTGAAAAAATCGTGCAATTTTCGCCAAACGGCTTATGGCAAAATACGGTTTCAAGAATTTGCAATAAACCTATGCATGAGGTACTAAATTCCGTCTTATTTCACACTACCCCTTTTATTATTAAAGGTCAGGAAACAAAAACCGTCCATGTATAATCCTATAAATTACTCGTGCACTGAACACAAAATGAATAACAGTATGAAAATACTAAAAAACGTTAAGTGTAGTCTACCTGGTTCATTATGATTACGAACAAAAAATTTCCTTCAGGAATCTGATTACAGTTCAGACTTACACTCCCTAACTCAGCATCACAATTTGATTTACTGTTTTTTTTCTGCCCACAAATTATAAGACACAAATGCCTTTAAAAAAGTGTCCACATCCATTTTCCAACACGATTGCACATTATGAATCCTTCACACTGTAAACATCCCACGCGTTGATTTTTTCCCCATGTGCTTTCATGCACTCTTGAAAAACAAACAGACCAGACCACTACAATGAGAATTGTCCAACTAACTTTATCAACCTTCATCACAAGCTAATGACACAAATTGATGTACAACTGTAATCCTGCCCCTTGCAATATTTATTTGTTCAGTTGCAGTCTAACTGCAGTCCGCAATGAAACACGATTCAACTGTGAAATATAAGAGCAAATAACAAACCCATCCATATGCAACAAAGGATACAAAAATTGACTTGATGACTTGAACTTGCCAAAGCTTCAATAACCTAATGCTTTAAAAAAACTGAGATCATAATATGCGCTGCTCACTCGCACTCCGTTTTTTCATTCCAATTGGTGAGGTTAACACACATAGTCAGGGCGTGAACAGAAGCTATATAAAATGTAAATAAAAATGTGTACATAACATAAATAAATAACTCATCCTATATTCCATATGTGTGTGTGCATCACTCTCCAAATTAATATCAGACTGACTTGGGCTCCTGTTTGCAACGAACCTATATATTTTTTCGGCATTCATCATTCTAATATGACAACCATACTCTGTAAATCATGCGTGGCGTGCACTAATAAAATCATGACTGGGAAAATAAGTAGTATTTACCAACAAACACATTGGCACAAATTCGCAACACAATTTTCACATTCCTACTAAATCATGAGTTTCAGAAAATAAGCATAATCAGTTAATGGGATAGAAAGGAAATGATAGAAACTGCAGTGCAACTCTGGACTCATAAATTGGCTCAAATGAGCAGGAAATGAGTATTGAATACTTTTACTGTCATCGTCACTGTAGTATCCATATCCAACAGTCGTTCAAAATTTAATGGCAATGTATCCACTCTCCCAATATGCGACACAAATCCTTGAGCATCTAAATCCATCTCAACTGCGTCTGACACGTCCCAAAGTTAATCATAAATCATTGGGTACGGGAATCCAATAGGACTAAATTATGTACTGTCTATCGTCAACAGTTCTAAACCCCTTTTGTGTCCACAGAAACAAAAGTTTATGTTCTGGTTACTTAATTGCCCCATTTGTTCTTATTCTAGGATCCATATGGTCACACAGTACCCACAATAGCAGTTACACATAAACACTGCACAAAGTGACTCACAATGGCAACTCAATATGCTGCAAAAAGAGAACAAAAGATAAAGAAAACAAAGCCGGTAAATTCAAAGGAAATTACAAAGGATGAATGAATACAGGGTAGAAAATTTTTGGTCTCGTGACCACCATTCATAAAACATTCACAAATCCACACTAAAACACTAATTACATTTTGAGTACCTATTATCCTATTCCTGCCAGTTGATCAGTCTAACTCTAACCATTTTCAATTCTCATTATAACACATTTTTTGCACACGCAATACTGGAATTGAAACACACTAAAATGGCAATCCTTGGAAAAAGACAATGACAAAGTGACCATGAACACATCAATTTGTAGCAATACTAACTATGGGTTGTCAATTTTCATAAGCAGTACTATAGACATAACAAAAACTGTATGCTATCCATGTATTAGAGCGGCTTAACAACTTTTCTTCCTCATTTAAAAGCATTAAATATTAATTCAAATAGCACAACACAGAAAAAATGTGGGATAGTCGACACAGCCAAGTAACCAAACCACCCAAAGTTGATTTCTGCCAACTCTGTTAGTTCGCACACACATACACAGTGCACATTAGAGTAATCTAAGCGGATCTAATGTCCACACAGTTGATGATGAATAAATGCATTTTAGTCTTCAGTTTACCGCCGCACACAATTCGTTGTGCATCCTCCCATGATAATGATCATCCATAATGATATTATATCCACTCATTCATGTGCAAGCACTCGAGCTACCCATTAAGCTGTGCAAAATGGGATCCCATTGTTGAGAGCGTGATCCACAATACGGTTTCAGTATGAAATCCATGACACACACATAACATGGATCTACTGGGAATGAGAGCATTAGCGTCTCTTTATCAAACTAAAAATATTTCCCATGTTCTACAAAGAAGAAATTGATTTTGCCACAGAATATTCTGACACTGATACGGAAAACAAACAATGATGAACCGGTACTTTTACCTACCGGTTTATAAACATATAAGGCAGACTGTAGTTCTGGTTTGATTAGTCATAATGATTGAGCCAACAAATAATCTATGCTTCTGGCAAATACTCGCCAATTAGTTATGGACTTAATAAAACCTCATAAAGTCGATTGCACGAATTTTTCTTGTTCAAATTAATACCGTTTCAACAAAATTCATCTGCCATCATGTGACTGACTATACAGCATAAAAAATGTGTTCACTTCGTTCCACTATATTATAAACCAAAGAATATTTTTCTATTGAATTATAGAAAGTGACACATTTACAGTTGAAAATCAAACATTTATCCTCTTATCAACAAAAACACATTTTACGCTCCCATTAAATCCCATTTTCCACGACTACTTATAATTTAATGTTTCTTATCTAAATGTGACCCATCTGTGCATTTTCTATCCAGCATGTAAAAGTAAATAAAGTTACTACAATTTTCATTTTCTAGAATCACTAGCATTGGATGAGTAAAAGTAAACTTGAGAACAAAAAACTTATTTCATACAAGTCAACAAAACCTGGAGGACATGAAGAGCCATTGAAGCAAACAAAGATGTTTCTATAAATATACTACTAACTAACTAACTAAACATCATCAACTGTTTGCAAGTAAAATTTATCCTCAACTCATATATTTTTTACTTGCTATTTTCGTTTCTAATCGTACTACTAGTGCGTGACTGTGTTAAGAAGGATAGATACGAATCCGGCCGTCCATGATCTTTTTACAGTGGAAAGGAAAGAATCCTACAAAGTAGAAAAAATTGGCCAAGCTCCCATCTCAATCAGACATTTGATGCCTACAACTAAAACGGATCCCATATACTGATCACACATCACGTCACCATCGATAAATATATAGGCCCAAGACTAGAAGAGAACGAAAAGCTTTACTATCTTGTTAAACCAACCTGAATAAACTTCACCAACTTCACTTACGACTTAGAGCGAACAAAGAAGTTGAAAACGACATAACTGTTTCTTTATAACACCAATATAACTATTTCCAATATATATATATTCCTATATATAAAATCCAATCCTTCAATGAATTGCGTAATGTTCGGATTGCTGGTTTGTAAAAAGATAATTTATCCACTGCCTCCTTGTATCCTCACACACCAAATGTATACGGATTCCAAAAGATTTTTTTGCCACTGATTAAAAACTGAGCTAGAGCCAAATACAACCTGCTGATTACAGATTGAACGTAATATCATCGACACATGAGTATAATTGACTTTGAATTATTCATTTGAATCCCTAATAAACCAGCCCATGGTCACTAGAAAAACAATTCATAACCAATAAAATTTACATATTGAAATGAGGAGGAGGTGCCAACTCTTTCAGTTAAAATCATCAACCTTAATGGCCAGTTAAACTACACATTTGATCCCTGTCAAACCGAATTTCCCTCAACATTTGTCTTCTTTCGTTTGTGCAAAACCGGTCATCACTCGAAATCTGTTAGTTTTTACATAATTTAGCTATAGTTCCAAGTAATGAACGTAGGAAGAAATCATTGCCCTAACCCCCTACAACCAAACTTTCCAAAAAAAAATTTGGAAACTTGCCGCAACCACAGCACATTTCGTACACTTTTAGAATCAATACGCCAAATACAATCGTTTACAGAAAATAATGAGAATCTCGAAAAAAACTTACACTCCCACGTAAAAAAAGCGTTCACAAAACAAGTATAGAACGAAACCACAGAAAAACACAATTGCACTAAACTCATCAACCTCAACTAACAAAACTATCAATCTACATTATATGACTAACAATATGACACAGTCAATTATACCGAAATATCAAATAATAACTGACGGTAGCAATTTATACACGCTTTCATTTCTCCCCTACTCTCTTGTCAACCAAGAAAAATTTATAAAACTTGAATATAGAGAAACGCCTGAAAACAATGGTGTTTAAAAAATGCTATACTCTCTGCAATAAACATAATTCCAAGCTATAATAATAATAATATCATATCATTCCTAACTAACTACACAATAGTTAAAATTGCCAACCCCAACTACCCATTATTAAACTAGTTTCAGACATTTTATCATCATCCTCATCATCACCCTTTCACAAAAGTAAACAACTCACTGCAGTGGATCAGCTAACACGTAGCTCACAAAAGAATACAAAAGAGACCAACTAACTATACAGTTTTTAGTAACAATAAAAGATGACAACGACAAGCAGGAACATTCAAAGGCTGTATATCTTTGGATTGTACATGTATTCACATGACGAATGATAAAGCCTAACAAGCCCAATGTTTTCCAAAAAGTACAACCCATATGAACACTTTTAAAAGATAGGATTGCGAGCCATGTACGAAAGATTTTCTTCCTTCTTGTGGTTCGTTGCTCACATTAGTTCATTTTGCACACACAATTCGAGACCAGAGAGGAAAAAAATGATGACAAAAGCATATTTCCACTTGTAAATCCACCAATATAAAAGTATGTACATATGAGACTTTTGATTGTTACACATGTCCAGTAGTATAACAGTTAATGGTTCCATTGATATCAAAAACAGTGGAAAATGTCCTACATGGACACAACCATGGATTTTTTTACAGAAGATAGAAATAAGAAAACCAAAGAGTGTGTGCTCAGAATAGTAAGCAATGGATTTGAAAACTTGAAAAAATTCCAGAGACTAAGTGATAACCATTTGTACAAAGTGTTCTCACAAAAGAATCTGATGGAGAATTTTCTGTGAACAGAACAAGCTCACCTCATTCTCATGTATATTCATGACTTTACGTACCGAAATTTATCTGGGTCATTATATTTTTTGACGTTCAATTTGCCCGGAAAAGCTAACACAACATTTCTACAACAATTACTACTGCATCGTGGTAGAAAAACTTCAGAAAATCAATTCAACTGATGCCGACCTTTCTGTCGGGCTAAAAATGGATGAAAAAAAAAAGGTTGGAGTCAACCATTCTTACTGTCAAGCCAATCATAAAGCGCATTACTCACTATTTTTGTCACTCTTGTACTTTTTCGGGCCGAAATGTCTTATTTTTAGCCTCTCTTACTACTTTAATTGTTCCACGATGTCTAGTTCTACTTTTCATTCGGTGGGCTGACCTCTCTATACCCTTCTCACAAGGAGATACAACTATATATCTCATGTTTTGTAGAAAAACATATAAAAAGAACGCTACCATACGCAAAAATTGGTACTAGCCATGTACATGTTTTTGCCTTCGCATTTTACATCGCAACAAAGACGAGCAGACTCTGAATTTATTGCTTTTCTTTCGCACGACCCAGTAAGTGAACAAGAACTAACTACAACATTGTATGCATACTGTCTGCATGCAGTCCTCAGTAATAAAACAAGGAAACAAAAAGAGTGAACTAATTGTAGCTTAATACATAAAGAAACAAAAGCCTAATAGGAGCACAGAGGCTGCGACCAACTGCACTAAAATAGTTAAAACGGCAAAAGTAAGGCGTTTTGAATTCTGAAAGTACTACAGTAAAACCCCAAACCCCATGTAAAATGCAATGCCAAAATTCTAAAATAATGGACAGATGAACTAACCCATCAATCTCATTATAGTATGAACAAACCGTACAATCTCATATTTAGTAACAAAACAACTAGCATTAAAAAATGAGCTAATAAGATCAAATAACCAACCAAACATCGTAAACAATAATAACAATAATTATTATTGTCAAGCGCAAGAAACAATCACAATAGCTGTTACAAGTTGTATAGAGACCTATGATTATGAAAAATTAGTAAACCATCTGACAATGTTACCTTTAATTAGACAAGATGAGATTCATCGCACAGCCTTGAGGATAACACAATATAAACACTTATCAACAGCTCACACAAATGTGACACTAAAAGTAACACAGTCAAAAAAACAAACTTTTTTTCTCGTTCCACTAATGTTGACTAAATCCCACAGTTATGCTCACAACTTTTCACATACAATGAGCTTCAAGTTATGGGTATGACCTTAAAATAATGTTGTCCTACTGCTGCTACTTTACTAATAATAAAAGGTAGGTAAAAATGAGCTTCTTGTTCACTTGTCTGCTCGGCTGCACCAATTCCTTTCTTGGTCAATAACTCAATGTGTACAACTAATACAACACTAAAAAACTCTCAACAAGTCAAGTGTTCACGATCCAACGGCAAGTCAAATAGTGACACACAATACTGTATCTCGTCAAAATACAATAAGCAGCTAATTTTCAACCTTGCACTGGCTCCTCTAATTTAGTCTACACACAAAAAATCCCCTTCCCGTTTCTCCTTATGAATATCGATGAGTGAGCCCGAGAGAAAAAAAAAAGAACGTGAATCTTCAATTCCACACTAATTATCACAAAGATAAGAAAACTTATCTTTATAGTTAGTCAGTTCAATAATCTGTAACGTATGTATGTACATACGTATTAATGTATTCAACTAAGCCCCATTCACATTCACTCAGTCAGTCAGTATAGAGATTCCTGGTCTGGAGTCAATAATAAAATCCAATCCCTCTCGACTCTGCAATTTATCCCACCTTTTTTTAAATCCTTTGAGTTATACGAAGCAAACACGGTAAACCATATGCTGATAATGCGTCCAAAATTAAACACAACACCAAATGACAAGGATCATCATGTTCAGCTACAAAAAGTAACGTGTCAAGCAACACACTCTTATAGAGAGTACATTACACTGACTGACTAACAAACTACACACTCTGAATCTCTGTGGGTGACAAAAACTTGGGCTCAGATGGGCATCTAAACCAAGGGAAGTGCCAATTAACTGCCAACACGAAATTGAATCCTCCAAAACAATTCTCTGCAAGTCCTTACAAGTATCACTCTAATACTCACACCGTGCACATGAACCAATCGGTTTGCTCAAGTAGTTAACTCTTAATGAGAACTAACGAACAAACTAACTAACCAACGAAAATCCAATTCCGTATTCACTACTGACGACTAGCTAAACGGATGTTGAATTTCCTAAAGTTTCCCTTTCTGACCATTACTCCCGCTATTGTCAACGAATTAGCAATACTAACGGTTCAGTTACCACCAGTTTTTGTTAGTTTAGTTTATAACTTAAATTTCTACAAAAAAGTTCACCTTCGATAGTGTATGTAACGTGTAGGCTAGTGAAAACAAATCGAGGAGCACGTACAGTCTAAGCTACTCCACCAAGTGAACAACATGAACTGACTGTAGAGCTCAAGTAGCTCGCTTTTCAGCACAAGAAGATGCGAATATTTGTTCGCTTATCTAAAACTTGCTCCGTGCTTTTAGTATAGTTAGTTCCTGCAGTGGGAAAGCTAGGCAGTAGCAGTGCAAAAAGTTGTGCTACTATCTATAGGGTGTTTGGGTTCAAACCTCACTACTTCAAAATGAATTTTTTTCGGAACCGCACAACAGATTTTCAATTTTTTTATTTTATTGAATACATAAAGCGATAACTTAAGGAATGCATCCACCATTATTTGCTACACATCTCAGTAAACGGTCATTAACATTTCTGCAAGCGGAAGCACACATTTCGGGAGTAATAATGCGAAAAATCTCGGTTATCGCTGTTCTTAGCTGTGGAACATCTTCAGGATTTCTTTCTTTTATTTTTTGCTTTATGTAGCCCCACAAAAAGAAGTCTGGAGGTGTCAAATCTGGTGATTCATTTTGTTTGAGAAAATGAGACCATAACTTGGCCAATTTCCCTTCCATGGCTGAGGAATCTGTGGAATGCAGCAGATAAGGGTCCGACAACACCTGCATGCGGTTGAAGTCGAATGCTTGCAAACGTTTGCTATGCATACCAATGAGTAGTGGTGCATCTTAAATCTAATTGCATGGACATTACTATTATGCAAAAAATATGTCAAAAATATTCATGCGTCCTGGAAAAAACTCACTTTGAAGTAGTGAGGTTTGAACCCAAACACCCTATATACTATGTACTACTGGTAGTGAGTGAGTCTACTTACATAAGAAGTATAAGGCAAATACATATTTGCTGTCATCTCTATAAAATTGTAAGTTGGACTTATAATAGTGCAAATGTCAGTTCTTTACGCAGACGGTGTATCATTTCCGTCAAAACGAATTTTACAAGCCGTTCTGAAGAAGCAAGCAAGAGACGAAAAGTGAAGATAGTGAGTCGGTAGCTGCCTTGGGTACATTAGATCGTAGACATTTTAATTTGAATTCTTGAGCGAATCTCAAGTTGACGAAAACTAAGTGATTTATCAGTCACTGGCAGATGAAACTGGAAACGAGCTGAGATTATAAACTACTTGGCATATCAATTGGAAATTAAATGAAGTGTTTTGAGGACTGAAACTCTATACAACACTGTGAACAAATATTTTCTCGTCTGCAGTTTAAATTACACGGACTGAGAGAGACGCTGCTAGTGGCAATAAATTCAATCAATTTCGCCAACATATTAGTTTGCGTGCTATAGCTTTTCGTTGTTAGTTGGTATCCTATTTGTCTCCTATAAACATAAACGGTAAACAGAGTGAGTAGCATATTCCCTCGATTCACGCAAGATGAATGTGGTTAATTCCATTAATAAGTACAACTTTAGAGAAACTATAATAACGTCCCTTCTATTGCAATCACATAAGATACCATAGAAAGGGCTACCGCTACTGCATTGTATACATCGAGCTGTCAATAAAAGGAAACCATGTTCATCAGTTTCATAACTTTTTACGAAACTCATAATATTCCGGTAGGAAGAAGGAAGATAAAGACTCAAAGAAAACATCTAAAAAGACATTCCTTCCATCTCCGAAAACAGAGTTTACACTGAGTCTAATGTAAAAGAGAGTGTTTTTGCAACTTACACCATATTTGCTCTATTTGTTTTGCATGTGAACCAAAATTGAATATACTGTCATCACATCACCTCTTTCTCATAGGCACGATTATTTATTTAGCTACTAACTAACTAACTAACAAACTGAGTGAGTGACTACCATAGCTTAAAGCCACGCACACAAAAGCATTCTTAGAACTCTCATTAAGAGTACAACAGACTCCATTAGTATTATTATTTTCTACGAACCTTTGCCTCAACAGTACCACTTGGTTTATACAAACTTCACAATCGATTTAAACAATAGGCTCGACCTATAGGATTTTATTATGTTATATTCAATAATACGAAAATTGTAAGCATCAGCTTGTCTCCTCTCACATAATACAGTTGATCCGGTAGAGTAGGTAAGGTGAATTCCGAGTTCAAACATTGTGTCCAAACTACCGTGCAGCAGTCGAGGTCTGTCATGCTTGCTTTTTGTACAAAGCGAAAATGTCTTTGGTTTACCATTGTCTCAACATTCATTGCTAACATGGCTTTTAGATGGAAAACAAGTGTAGCCAAGTTGAAGAGCCAACAATAACAGCTATAAGAGGTAGCAGAGCAGAAATAATGTGTGTTCTGAATTCACGAATAAAAGCTGCATGCTATTAAATACCCCTTTACAAATAGTATGGTAAGAAATGAGCGATTGTTTACTTAAAAGCAGTTTGCGAATGGAACGAATCAAAATTTTTGATATAGTATGTTTAGCAGCACAGACATGGATATGGAAGTTCGTTTGCTGGTCCAAAAGCATTTTAGCAACTAATCATAGGAGCGAACATTCCGTAAATGGGAACCACTAAAAAACTTTTAGTTTTTGTTAGTTAGTTGATAGCAGTGCATGCGTATTCATATAAAGTGAGTGAGTGAGTGACAGCTAAAACTCTTGAAAAGAGATGGACCGGATCTGGTTTTTCTTCTTGCCAAGTTCTTCGCATAGTTGTTGTGCTAAAACCTGATTTTTCAATCATAATGACTATTTTTTTTATAGCAGGAAAGATATTACTCGCATTTAACATGGACTTTAACTGCGGTCAAATTCAAGTTAAATTTCTCTTCTGCTCATGCAAGAACATTAATATTATTATATACTTTCTTGGACGCATAATACACAAGTTAATAGAAAACCATACACACATCATCTCACGTATAGCGTGCATCTTCCATTACTAACTAACAACACATAGAAGTTATAGCACAACAAACATCACATGTTTTGCAGCCCAGATGGGTATGAAAAGTTGCATTCAATTTTGTGTCCATGAGATAGATCGTGCACATGCAGTCTATGTACTGTTCAACTGAATAACACTTGTGTCTACTCCAAAGTGTGGAACATAATAATAATGAGCAAAGATTCTTTTGCATAAGACCATCCCACCACATTACAATGTTGTTCACATTAATTCCTATACATACGTGCTTTTGTAGTTTTTTTATGCAAAAATCAACTATACATTATAACGTAGCATGCTTCCAATTCAATTCAAGTATTACATCAAGACGCTTTTTTATATCGACTACTTCATTCCATCCACACAGTGTCAATACACTATGAGGGCTGCTGGCTGATATATACAAGCACAGTAAACGAGTTAGTTTGTTAGTTAGAGTTACATTAGTTTGTTATTTAGCCAAACTTTTGGGTCTCTCATTTATGTAGAACAAGATGAATACCATAAACTACCTTTATAAATATTATACGGGTTTTTATTACCACAGAATTCAATGGAGAAACAAATTACGCAGCCAAGATGGGCATTTTGAAAGACACATACTGTTGGTTTGCAGCAAAATGCAGGTAATTTTATAAAGGAACTTCAAAACAAAAAGTTTTCTTATCACAATTGAGATTATGTAGCGAAACTTCTGCATTCACAAATAAATGCTTTTTCGTGCGTATCCTTATTTAGCTACTGTAAGTGAATGAATGAATCACTGCGGCATGCTGTTCATACGTTTTATACACTTTAATAGTAGAAATATGATAGACATGAAATTGAATACTCATCATTGCATAATAATCCCCGATGCACTGTCAGGACCAACATTATGTTTAACATGACGTGTTAAAAATTCACGCACAGAGGCTACACAATATTAGACCGTAGCTCGATCCGTAATAAAGTTAAAACTGCATGAGTGTGAACAAAACAGACCGTAATGATTTTTCAGCTTCATGTTCTTTCCCATTAATTTTGTATTTTGTTTAAGACATGAAAATTCGTAGCATTGTAAAAATAGTTAAAAACTCAGCACACAAGATTTTAACACTGCACTCTTTCTTTTATTGATGACTGGTCCTGCCTAAAACGATATAAAGTTTATTGCAGTTTACAAGCTTGCATACATGATATACTTCAGACAAATTACTAAAGCTAAAGCAACAACATATCATTATATTGAAGCCTACTATCCTAGCAGACAAAAGTTTTTAAAAATTCTTATTTCTACTAGAATCGCGTCCAAAGTTCAATCCCAAGTTACTCAAGCATTCATTTCTAATAACCCTATGCTACTAATAACCCTTATACTGTTGATAACTAACTACGGATACTACGGAATATGAAAAAAAGATGCAATTTGCACCTCAAACCATTGTATTCACTAAATTCACCCATGCGAGCTTTTTCAAATCTGTTTGCATCTCCACTTGCGCCCATTCACTCAAGTGATAAGTAAAAATTGCCAATAAAGCACGCGAATAAAAAAACCGCACGAAATATCCGTTTCATAAAAATTGTGGCATTTCAACCCGCAATAATAACCTTATGCCGACTGACAACTGTAAATTTTCACATGCAACGCTAAAAACAAATCAACCCTTCACACCCAAAAAGCTAATATCTCACAGCCATCAATCGTTCCCTACTTGAGTTCACTGCATTATCATAACAATGTCAAACTGCTGTCATTTTTTATTAACTTTTTATGACAAATCGTACAGTGTGAAAGCGGTGGTTCAATATTTTCATGTCCATGACAGCTACACATTTCCACATGTTAAAGACGTTGAACTCCAAAAGAAGAGAAACAAAGCAGTGTCAATAAATCCTGCTACGCACCACTATAGGTGAATTCTTTTCCATCACGAGCAGAATCTCATCTTGCGAAAAAAGACTGTCTTTTCGTACCAACGTCTTATACTCGTTTCAAAGACTTTCTTCTCTCCTCAAGACGTGACTTGTATGCAAACGCAACATTTTGCGTGGATGCCATGTAAATTTAGTTCAGTCAATAAATAGCTCGAGAAATGAGTTTCAGTTACTCTCGTCGTGCAAAATAGTTGAACTACACAAAAAAAAACGAGCTAACGAAACCAAATCGTTATTAGTTCTCCTACAGTTACATACAATGGCAGAATTCTCCATATAATTTGAGCCGACCTCGTAACACTTAAAGAGTTTTACACAGTTCTAAGCAGTCAGTCAGTCAGTCAATGGTATATCTCACGTGTAATGAGTTCAGATGTATAACACAGTTTTATTGCCGTTTCAAAAAACCAACACATGGATCATTGCCACTTACGTTAAGATATGTTGTTGGTTACTGGAATTTTTTCGCTCCTTCTATGCTGTAATTGGCATTATGAGCACTTACAAGCTAAGCTACGGCACAAACTTATTCACTACACTAACTGAGCAGATGAACAGATCAAGTTAAAATGTATCTACTAGTGTCAATTCAATATGAATTTTAAATGCGTATGTCGTCCCACCAATTTGCATTCATTACAATTACGATATCTCAATGTCTTTAAGAAGAGGTGACTTATGACATTAAGAACTTGCAAAACATACTCAATAAAATGGTAAGTTGACCCATCCCTACCTTCACTCATGTTGACACTCATAATCATAATTGTAACCTCTGCAACTCTCATCGCAATAATTTGCCTGTCAACTTTCACATGAAACTCAGTAAATCCTTGGGAGTATCGCGTTCCACCTCTTTCACAGAATTCGTATACAAACAATAAAATGTTTCCAAATACCATAAAAGGTATTACCACATCTATAGTGTCTAGTGTCCATTATCAATGAGAATATGATGTAAATTGTACTTTTCATTCCCATTTTTAACACGAGCCCCATATTTCATGTGTCCATGTAAGCATAAATTGGTACAATTGGAAACATTCATTCAAGACATTTTTCTTCATTAAAACTATTTTCCCAGGAATGAGAAGGATTTACACAGATTTTTCAATTAGAGATATCAAGCATTCAATTACATAATTGATGAAGCGTTAATTCTGATAAAAGAATGTGCACGATATACTAAATTAACAACTCGAGAAGTGACCAACAAATACTATTCTATATACCTTGCCATACACTAACACCAACTATTCTTTCAAAGCACGAAGTTGATGACAAGATATTTTGCCCCAAAAAGGCATTTATTATGTATACCTTTACTACAGAGGTAAACTTCAGGATACCTTTTACCTGGCACAATATAACACGCTAGTCGGCATTTAAGCAGTATGAACAAAACAATGTTCATCTTCGACTGCTTTGACCTCAGAAAAACAAGAAATTATGTATAAAAAATGGCAAAAGTTGAACAAGAAGCCAACAACTAACTAACTAACTAAACAAACGAATCAATACACAGCGTACTATATCCCTTGATTTGCAACATTATACAATTCAAAAGGTACCTTATGATACAAATGTGTGCACAAAAACGGCTACAAGAATGAGCAATAAAAATTCAAGATCAAACGTTACAGCTTCCCACACACCGGGTTAATATACAACTCAATGCACACAGTTTCAGGCGGACGGTTCAGTGAATAATTTGGGTGAGCTAACAGGTTCGAACGATAAGCCAAGCACACTTGGCTCGTCCAACCGTAAGGAGCCTCTGAAGAAATGAACGGGTAGTTAGTTGATAACCTGCTATACACTATCTATATGTGTTTGTTTAGTGGGGCAAAATGAACTATTCACTTCATTATCTTCAGATATTTGAAAGAGTTATCAAAGCATCAAACATGCTACGTCTGACTTGAACCTTTAGATTCACGCTGGTCGGTCATTTACAAATGCATTTCGGTGAACCATAAGTTTACAACAGTGAATTCAAAGGTAAATCTGCAGTGGGCAGTGAAACTAGGCTAATTGAGTGCTTGCATATATTTATTTATTTATTTATTTATTTATTTATTTATTCAAGTAGTAAATTCCCATTTAATGGGTTGTTACAATACTACGCATATAATATAATATACACACGAAAATTTTGATCAGCAACCATTTGGAAAAAGAGTTATAGGCAACAATATGTA
>Ga0210040_10005459_pt1 | contig 16193 bp, 34 predicted proteins | sample CryGeyCG12114_NA_FD_185462 | JGI IMG/M metagenome (GOLD analysis project Ga0210040, IMG submission 185462) | Groundwater microbial communities from aquifer - Crystal Geyser CG19_WC_8/21/14_NA (SPAdes) (version 2) | ecosystem: Environmental > Aquatic > Deep subsurface > Groundwater | place: USA... | reverse complement strand
TCGCCAGCTTCAGCCTGCCCTTCATCAATCAGCTTGCGATTGAACAACGCGACCAATGCGCTTTCTTTCAGGTTCACCGCAACTTGCGTTTTGCGCACATTCGACCGGCTTATTGGATGCTCCGGGGCGAAATAAGGATTGGGGCGTTCTTCGGTTCCTACGATCTGCCTTGACCGTGACGCCTCAGCTCGGATCGCCTTCTTTTCGGCAGTTGTCTTAATGGCAGCCCTTTCTCGGCCTTCCTGACGATCCCAAACGTCCGCAACGCGGGTGTCCTCATCTGCGGGTGCGTTTATCTTGGCAGCGTTTGCAGCGGCGCGCAAAGTGCGCAGCCGAGCAAGGTTGACCTTCTTTGCACCCTCAACGCGCTTACCTGGGAGGCGCTTCCGTTTCGGCTTAGCCATGCGTGGCCTCCTTCTGCTTGAACGCCGCGTTTGCGGCCGCGCGCGCCGTAGTGAGCGTTTCGCCGTCGCGGCGCATGACGGATTGGCTGATCTTCTCGCGGATACGCCATGCCGCGCATTCGGCCTCAGCCTGGCTCTTGAAGATAATCACCGGCCCGTCGCGATGCGTGCGCACAACGAACGGCTCAGCCTTCCAGTCGAGGCGGAAGTATCCCTTCCACCCTGACAGATCAGCCACAGCGAAGGCGGGGCGTGAGGTGCCGTTCATCAATTTGCGCGCTCCATATTCGCCTGGATGCCAACATGCTGTTCGGCCTGTTCGAAATAGATGGTTTGGAGGCGCTTGTTTGGCTCCCACGGAGCAAGGAGTTCAGCACGCTCCCCGAGCGCGTAGTATTCCTTCCATGGAAAGGGCACCCAGCTCATAGGCTCTTTGCCTTCGCCCCAATCCGGATAGCCGAAGGCGTAAGCCTTCCCGCACTCTTCGCAGTTGTTCATGCCAAAAGTGATCGTGGCTGTGATTTCCCCGCACCAAGGGCAGCATGCTCCATCAGAGAAGCACGGGACGGGCCGTGGAAGCCTAGAAAGAGCTTTGCGAAACTCCTCTCGGTCTTGATTATCGTCCATGATCTTCCTCCGGCGATGGGGGGAGAGGCATCCAGTGCGTAACTTCTCTCAGCTCATCGACGCACCATCCTCCATGCTCATGGTACGCCGCCGTGGACTGGAAGCCTGGCAATCCTTCACGCGAAGACGCGTAAACCAGAACGACAGTCCCATCCCGAGGCGCGGTTTCGATCGGTTTCCACTCAGTCACGCCGCTTCCCTTTCCTGCTTCACGAAATACCCATGGCTGTTGATCGCGGTGACGATCCGGCGCGCGTGCTTCTGCGCTGACTTGTCCATCAGATCTTCCTCAGATGGCGGCCGCTCGCGGCGCGCTTCTCGCGGTAGGCCTGTTTCGCATGCACGATCGTGGTGTGATCGCGGTTCATGATCCTGCCAATCTGGGGCGTTGAGAAGCCGGTCAACCGGAGCGCCCAATAGGCGATGGCCTGCCGCGCGAAGACGATCTTCCGGTCGCCGCGATTGCCGTAAACATCGGCCGCGCGGACGTTCAGTGCTTTGCAAAGACGGCGCTCGATGGCCTTGAATGGGGTGCTGTAGCGCTGGGCCGCCTCGATCTCTCCCAAGACCTGCATTTCGGTTTCGAGGGCGTCAATCTTCCGCTGCAAAGCGGCGCGGGCAACTTCACGCTCCCGAGCGCGGATGGCCTGAGAGGCTGCCCGAGCCTTGGCGATCATCTCGTCAGCGATCGCCTTTTCCTTGGCGATGATCGCGCGCTGTTCTTCAATGCGCTTCTTCTGCGCATTCGTGTCACTCCGAAGTAGCGCGCGTTGCCGACGCAAAGCGGCAAGGTCCACGACATGAGGCTGTTCACTCCGCTCTTTCGGCTTGGCATTCGCCGCTGTTCGGGCTCCATATGCTGCGAACATCAGTGCGCCTCCTGCTGAATACTGGTGAGGCGCAGGGACACGTTGCCGGCGTTCCGGTAATGTGGATACTCGCAGCTGGTGAGCGGGACGAACCCGGCCTGTTCCCGCTCCCAAAGTTCTGGATGGCGCGTGCGCAAGTGATAGATCGCGTTCGCGTGTCTACCCACGGACGCACCGATTTCGGTCGGTGTTTTGCCAAGGCCGGCAAGGTGTCTCACATGGGCCTTTTCGTCGTCGGTCCATTTCTTCGGTGCGGACATCGGTCAGGACCCCACGACTGCTAGGCGAGTTCCGCCGTTTGCATTCCGCGCATCGCGGTCGGCGAGTAATCCGCGCACCTTCTGGCGTTGGCGGATCTCGATGCAAAGCTGTGCAGTGGATGGGCAATAGGCGCTATTGAAGCCTTCGACCTCACCGTGGGTGAATTTCGCAACAGCCTGTTCGAGGTCCACAAGATCGTAATCCTTGACCACCCAGAGATAAGCTTCCGATTGTGCATCAACGTCGACCGCTCCCGCTTGCCGAAAGGAGTTGAAGAGGTTGCGGAGTGACCGCGCTGCCGATTTCAGTTCCTCGCTGTTCATGGTCTTCGATCCTTGAGATGATTTCGTTCAGGGCTTGGGAATGGGTTTTTCGATCAATCCATCCCTTGGGTTTTTCGCGCGCGGGCGCGCCGGGAGGAAAACCGCTAGGTTTTCTGACTGGATATGGTTCTGGTTCTGGATAGCATTCCGAACGCATTGCGTTCGCATCGCCCGTTTTCTTTTGTTTCCAACGGCTTGCAGCGCTATCGCGGGCTTTCGACTTCTTGACGGTCGCTTTTTCGCGTTCGTCTTTGAGACGTTTCTGCGTCCACTTCTTCTTGCGCTTGTCGAGCACCCAGAAGCTCATGACGATCGGCTTGGCAGCGCTCCACTTTGGGGCTGACATGCCGGCTAGACGGGCCAAGATCGCGTCATCGTCGGGCAGCGAACAGTCAGCATTCCGCCACGCTGCGAACAGCAGAAGCAGGTATGCGCCGTGCTCCTCCGTGCGCAGGTGCGTGGTGTCCGCCAAATAGGCATCAGTCCACATAGGAAGGTACGGAAACTCAGCCATGACGGACCTCGATCTCGACCATCACCGCGCCGAGCTTGCGCACCTCGCCCCGTTGAACAGGCGCGTGCTTGAAGTGCTTGTCGTCAATCCCAATGGCGTCCGAGATCCCGTCGAAAAATGCCTTGCAACGGGCCTGAAGGTTGTCATCGTCAAAGCCGGCCAGCGTAGGCGGGAAGAACGTTGTGGTGACGTGCGCAGCCTTCGCGTCGATCTTGCTGACACCGGCAGCCAAAGATGCGTTGTAGCCGTCCTTGCGGGCCTTCTTGGTGGCGTTCGCCTTCTTACCCCAATGTCCACGCGCATTTGGGCTCAGGTCTTTGTGCGGCCACGGCAGGTTGATGGTGAAGCGCTCTGTCATGCCGCCTCCTGCCTCTCAGCCTCACGGCGGGCTGCGATGCGCGGCCGAGCGAGGTAGTCGCAGCGAGCGATGGCTATGGAGAGGCCATCAGGGTCGCGAGCATACGAGCTGTCGCTTGTCGCGTGGGTGATGCCGTTCCGATAGACCGTGTAAGCCGCCTTCTCTCGACAAACCCAGTAGTCGCCGGCTTCGTGCATGATGTCGGACTCGCGTGTCATAGCGGTTTCCCGATAGCGGCCTTGACCTTGGCTTCGTTCTTTTGAAGCCAGAAGATCGTCGCATCAGCAGCTTTCAGCCGCTCGATCAGGAACGCCGCTTCCTTGCGGGAAGGCTTTGGAGCGCCGCCGCCGAAAATGCGGATAGCCAAATCCAAGGCGCTGAGTTGTTGCGTCAGCGGGATCGCCATCAGGGCAGCCTAAACGTCTGCGAGAGACCCTCGAAAAGGCCATCGCCAGCAGGCGCTACGAGACCCTTGCTGACACAATACGCCCCGCTAACTGTTGGGAACGCGCGGCCGTCTGGATGGGTGAAATAAACGAACCCCTCGCCCTTAGCGCCTTCTTCCGTATCGCTGATCTGACGAACAAGCAGCGTTCCGCATTCAAGACGGCGAAGAGCCTTCTTGACGTAGTGCGGGTGCTTTGGGCCCTCCTCGGGAGCAGTTTCCTTTTGACGGGATGCCATCAGTCATCCTCCTTCAATTCTGGACAAATCCATTCGGCCCAATCAGCAGCTTTATCTCGCAGCCATTCCGCGATTTTCCGGCGTCGTTCGAACGACAGCCATCGCAGCAATACGGGCGGTTTCCTCTCGGTACGCGGCATGCTGTTTCCTCGCTTCCACGATGGCCTGCATTTCCGCTATTTCGCGGTACTCAATGCGGCTCGCTTCTTTGTTAAAGACGGCTCGTACCCGCCGCCTGGTCCATGCACTGTTGCAGCGGCTAAGCGCGGAGTAAGCGCGCTCAAGCATTGCTTTGACCGGCTCGCGAACGCCGCGATTGCCGATCACTTCATCAAGAAGGTCGGCGGCGTATTCGATGTCAGACATCGCCCCTTCCCGCTTGGGTGAGAATTCCACGTCCGTGGCCGATCGGTCCGCCTTCATGGGCAGCTCCCTTCGTATGTTTCACCTCATGGAAGCGAGCGACGAAGGAGACAGAGACGTGCAGGAAATTGGCCAGATCACCGCGAAGCTTTTGACGGAGACAGAGCGGAGAATGGCCGAACGTGCCGGGCGTATCCCGGCCAGAATTCAGAGCGGCGTGATCTGTCCCGGTCGTGACGGCTCGGAGAGGGTTGAGCCCGGTTCTCCCGCAGATCACACCGGCTTGCCGCTGGCGAACAGGAGAACCACCAAAGATCGCGCTGATGCGCCCAGCGGGTTCATGAACGGCGGCAATGGTGCTGCCGAAGGCGGGGAGCGCGGTGCAAATGTCCTGCGCTTCCCGCTGGAAAGGGTTGTCAGATGGCCGCGAGAACGAAAGTGATGCGAGGATCATGCGGTGATCCTTTCGGCATCGAGACAAGCGCCGATTACTTCAGCCGCGACTTGCGGGACGATGGCATTGCCGTAGGCGCGCAGCTTTCCCACTCGGGCGGGAACCCCATGAGCCAACAAACGAATGCTGGGTTCAACGCGCCGGGCTTTTCCGTCGGCGCCGACTGCGAAGCTGGCACCATGCCAAGCGGATGCACGTCCGACAGGTTCGACATGCCGTGGCCCTTGGCTTTCTTCTCCGCGATGTATTCTGGCGTGTGCGCCGGGAAGTGGTCGCGGGCATTGGGCGTCGGGTATAGCGCAGCTTGCCTCGGTAGCTGGTCCAGCCGCGAACGTGTCGATCCGTCCGGGTTTATGCCCGTCGTCGCCATACCCGCGCTGTCCTTCCAGTCGCGAGCCGATGCCGTCGCCCACAAGGCGTGCGCTCTGATAGCGACCAGCCCCGCTGAGTTCCCGGCTTCGTTGTTTCCGTCCTTCGCCTTCGCAAGGCTGGTTGGCGTCGGCCACAAACCAAAGTGGATCTCTTCGATGGGGCGCATCGACGGCACAAGCCGGGACAACGGTCGCCCCGCAGGCGTAGCCAATGCCTTCTAGGTCAGTCGACACTCCGTCGAGCCAATCCTTTCCAACCGCTGCCGCAACTTGTTCTCCCATGACGACATCGGGCCGACAGGCTCGAATGAGGTCGAAGAAAATCGGCCAGAGGTGGCGTTCGTCTTTCTGCCCTTCGCCTTTACCGGCGACGGAGAAGGGCTGACAGGGGCAGCTTCCGGTCCAGAGTTGCCGATCGTCAGGCCATCCAGCCAGTCGAGCTGCGAGCGACCAGCCTCCGATGCCCGCGAAAAAATGGCATTGCGTATAGCCTCTGAGGTCATCTGCTCGGACATCGACAATGCTCCGCTCGTCTACGTCGCCAGGCGCGATATGGCCGGCGGCAATGAGGTTGCGCAGCCAAGCGGCGGCGTATGGATCGAATTCGTTGTAGTAAGCGGTCACAGCGCACCGCCTTGCCGCATCGCGGAGACAGTGGGCTCGTGATCGACGTACGTCCGGCGCGTCGGCACATGCGGCTTCGGGTTGAACCGCGCGTGCAGATCCTTAGCCCGGCGCTTGTGAGCGCGGTCGGAAAGCCATGCGTAGAGGATCAGGCCGATGACGAAAGCAGCCGCAGCGATCTGCGCGATGGTGGCGAGCTCGTTCATGCGGCACCTGCCGCGATCAAGGCCAGCCATGTCGCTTTGCAGGCCATGTGGAGGGTTTGGTCTTGAGCGAACGAAGTCCAGCCGCGAACCTTGGCTTCATCGATCGCCATGTGAGCCACGGTTTCCAGCAGGCAGAGAAGCAGCGAACCGGTGACGAGCAGAACAGCGCCGCCGTGGATCGCGCTATGTCCGAACAAATGCCAGGCACGCAAAGGGCCGTCGAACTTGGCCTTGGCGAGGAAGTCGCCTTGAAGCGGATAGTCAGCGACGAAGTGAGCCGCGACAAGGAAGGCTGCAATCTCGATCATGCCTTCGCCCTCGCCAGCCGGTTGTAAACCTGCGCTTCCGTCAGATTGAACCTTTGAGCGATGTCGTATGTGTCCATGCCTTGACAGAACAGCGCCTGCATTTGTGGCAGGAGGTACGGCTTGCGCGGGCCAGTGGTGGCGCGCTGCTTGCGCGGCTTGGGAGCCGGCTCATGCGACCAGCGGCATGCCCGCCATTCGCGCAAATCGAGGCCAGCGTATGGAACGAGGCTCATGCCGGCACCTCGCCAGTTTCGATCATGACGGGCGGGTGCGCCGTGCCGATGATGCGCAGAATTATGGGTGCACCAGCGTTGATCGCCTCCAACTCGCCAGGCGTCGGGAACCATGCGGTTTCCATTGCTGGCGTTTCGTCGCCACCGACTGAACAGCTAACCACAACGTCCCGAAGCGGAAGGCCGAGATACCCCTGTGACTTGCCGAGAACCCGTGTGCATCCCTGAATGCGGCCGATCTGCATTACGCCCTCCCCGCCTTGGTCGTGCGCCCTTCAAGCTGGGCGGTCATCTCCTTGAGCGCGACGATCATCTCCTTGCGTTCAGCGTTGCTGATCCAATTCATGCGCCCGCCTTCGATCTTGTCGAAGTTGAAGAGCAGGACAGCGAATCCAACCTGCTTCGGGCGCACATCGCCGTTGAAGGCGTCGTCCAATGACGCAGCTAAGCGGTTCAGCATGTCGCGATATTCTGGCTGTACGCTCATTCCACTGGCTCCTGATCGGAGAAGACATGCGGACCTGTGTTGTTGAATTGGTCGGCCGATCCAGCCCGGTTACCAAGGGATTGAACTGGATCGGCCGCAAGCGCCGGGAGGTCGCGCGCTTGTTCGGAATGGGGTGGCCGCTGCTCTCCCGGCCTGGTCACGTTCAAGGTGTCGCACTGTTGCTTGGCCCCAACCGCTATACCGGGCCCGGTGCAGTCGGTGACCTCATGCTGAGACGGAACGTTCTCTCGCTGCTTCGTTGCCGTTTCCGGCTGTTCGTTTGCGCCATCCTCACGATCCATGAAGACCGAGAAGCCCCAGCCCTTAAGGCCGTTGAGTTCGATGGCGTGAATGGGAGTGGCGCGGAAGGTCATGGCTCAGACCATGCCCAGCGAGGACATGTAGAGTTCCAGCAAGGCTTCGGCTTCTTCGCGCTCGGCGCGGTCCTGCTTGCGCATTTTGATGATCTGCTTGACCGCCTTGGTGTCGAAGCCGGCCCCCTTCATCTCCGAGAAAACGTCACGAATATCGGCGCTGATCGTGTCCTTCTCCTCGGTAAGCCGCTCCACTCGCTCGATGAAGGCGCGGAGCTGGCCCGCCGCGACAGTCTGGCTGCTGTCGGTGATTTCGTCGGACATGCGGTGTTCCTCGGGTTGCGTGGCTTCGGACATGGTTCAGCGCTTGAGCTTGGCGTCTGCGAGCTGCGCCTTGAGGCACCAAGTGCCGTAGCGGAGCTGCGAATTGATCTCGCGGATGATCGCCAGTTCTTCGATGACGGCTTCGGACAACTCACCCGAGGCGACGGCACGGTCGATGTGCGGGCACGTCAGTTCCGGTTCAGCGAATACGCGCTCTGCTTCTGCCTGGAGGTCGGGAGATGCGGGGCGGTCGTGCTTCTGGCGTTCGGCGAGCAAGGCGCGGGCGATATCGAGGATCGACTGCGCGCGGAAATCGCCATGCTCGGGCACATTGCAGCAGATGAGATCCAGCGTCTCCTCAGCCGTCGACATGATGTCGGATGGGATGGGCTGCTCGCTCATGATGCCTCCTGCAAGGCTCGTTCGAGCTTCTCGATCAGCTCATTCAGGGTCTCGGCTTTGCAGCGGCTTCTCGCTGGCCCGCCGCATAGCCATTTGTGCGCGTCCTCAATGGCTTCGGCACATACTTCCAGCCGATCGGCAGCGTCCCTCATTCTGATGCCCAGTGGCTCGCCTGATCTGCTGTCAAGATCAGCGTACTGGCGAAGCTCGTCCCTAAAGTTCGGCTTCATGCGGCCGCCCTCCGAGATGAATGGATATGAGAGATCGCAGCGTGACCGATGAACTTGCCGTAGGCGGGCGGGATGGCTTGGCTCAGCTCGGCAAGCGTCATCCAGTCGATGCCCATCGCCTGACGACCTTGTTCCGCGGTGAAATCAGGAACACCCTTGTCGAACTTTCGGCGGCTGTCCCGTGCGCCCTCGCCGTAGATGCCGATGGTGCGCTTCCGATTTCGGACATGACCTCCGTAGACGCCGATCGTCGCCCGCGCACCGTGGTTGCACTTCGGGAGCAAGCCGACGAAGAAGCTGGCCTCAAAGATACGATGCCGCTGCAAGTCCGCGTCTTCGACACCAAGGCCGAACATCGTTCCGCAAAGCATGAACGGGTTGACCAGAGGGGCGCCGACGACGTTCTCAATAACGTAGGGAATGCCGGAAGCTTGCAGCCGATCGCGAGTAGCCGGGATAAGATCCTCGTGCTGCTTCGCATTGTGCATCGTCTTCATGGCCGTGTGAGCCTGGCAGGGAGGGCTTGCCCAGATGAAGTCGAAGCCATCAAGCGGGAAGGTCAGCGCGTCCGTCTGATGAAACTCGAATGGATACCGCGGCTGGGGCCGAACATCGACGCCGACAACTTCGAAGCCAGCCTGATGCAGACCCATCGAAGCGCCGCCAGCACAGCAAAACAGATCAAGGGCTCGGAGCTTCTCGCTCATGGCTATGACACCGCTTGTGGTTGGGTGGTGGAGGGACGCGCACGATCCATGCTTTCGTCCAGCACGGACTCGGCTAGGTCATAGAGATGCGCAGCAGTCTCCAGATCAGCGGCGGCGTCTTCGCGAGCGGCTCTTGCTTTGTTCAGCGCCTCATAGGCGCGACGGAAGAGAACGCATCCCCCGCAAAAGAATGCAGCGCCCAGCAGGTAGAAGGCGGCTGCGTAGCTCATGATGCAATCCGATCAGGCTGGGAGGCGGGAGCGCGGGTCATGCAAACTTCCGATCCATCACAGGCGCATCAATGCGGTGCATGAACTCTTCGCGGGCTTCCGCGCTGGCCTTGTTCCAAGCCAAGACGAGGGCCGACACTTGCTTTTCTTGAGCCTCGTCTTCGCCAAATACGGAGACAGTTTTTACCTGTCCGACAGCACCCGACCGGGCTTGACCAAGCTCGTGCCGAAGGGTGTCGCGCTCATCGCGAAGACAGGTGAGGTCCCGGCGAAGCTGTTCGATCTGCTGGCCGTAATCGACGCCGGTCGCTTGGGCGTCTTTGGCTTTAAGCTTGGCGTCATCGACCTGTTTCTTGAGTTCCCGCTTTTCGGCAGTGAACTCGTCTTTCATCGCCTTGATGTCGGCAGCGGTGAAAGTCTCGCCGCCAGATGCCCGGTCTGTGACTTCCTCAATGACTTCGTCGGGCGTCGACGGAGCTGCCAAAGCCGACATTGCTTCAAAGCTCAAATGCGTCGGAATAGTCGCATTCATTCCGAAGCGGTCGGCAATCGCCATGAAGCGCTGGGCTGTTCTGATGTGCATGGAGAACTCGGCTTCGATCCAGCGCAGGAAGTGGCCGTGTCCGATCGCCTTTTTGACGGAGATCAGATCTCTGCCAATGTCGATGATGTCTTCCGCAGTTCGAGCCATGCGCACTTTGATGCGCACGGCAGTGTCACGCACGTCATCGCGGCAGATTTCGTCTACTTCGGAATAATTGAAACCGACTTCGATGACGTGGGTCATGAGTTAGCTCCAGGTCCGAAGGGTGTTCTTGGCGGAAGCAACGAAGGCGCTCATCGCTTCTTTGCCGAGCGTCTTGACCCCGCCGCCATCCTTGTAGGTCTGCCCACGGCGGTCGGCGCTGAGAGCCGAAACCCCAAGAGCGATCAGGATGGAAATATTGCCCGCGCTGGTGAACTGGCGGTTGCCACGCATGTTGTCGACGCGGTCACGGAGGGCCTGAACGGGATCGCGTTCGCCAGCAATCTTCGTCCCACGGTCCAAAGCGTACCGATGCCAGAAGTCGACTGCATCAGGGCCATAGCGCCTCAACGTAATGAGAGCGCCAGCGCTGATGCCTGTCGGGAAGTATTTGCTGGACGGTTCGCACTCATCGAGCAGACGAAGCTCTGGCATCCAATATGCCAAAAGATCGTACTCGGAAGCCGACGATACCAAGCCGGCTTTCGCGCCGAACAGCACCTGGTAAGAAATACGGAGCGACGAGGCGATCTTCTGCGAGGCAAGGAGCTGCGACTTGAACCGGAGGTCGTGCTCGCGGTACGCGCCGAACATCCTGTCAACGGTGCCTTCAACGGCTTGGGAGTTGTCGAAAAGCCCGTAGAGATCCTTTACCTGATCAAGGCCCTGAACATCCCAGCACTCCACGATGAGGATTTCGGGAGAAGTAACCTCGCCTTTCGCCCAGAGATAACCGCGCGTGTGGCCGTCCAGTTTATAGCGACGTCCGTCTGGCAACTGAGCCATGTTGACGAAGGCATGGATCGGATGAGGCGTCTTGAGGTGGTTCGCACGACGAGCATGACGCGCAGTGTCACGTTGGCGTGGGTTTGGCGCGATGTCAGCCCATTCTTGCGGGGACATATAGACACGGCGCGGCAAAACGTTATTATGAAGCATAGCAACAATACCTTGGCGGTCGCTTCCGGGCGCACCGCCTTTTTCTTTGCCTTGGGGCGACTCCCGAACGTCGCGGGTGAAGAGGTTGAGGAGGCTCACGCTGCCACCTGCGGATTGAGCAGGAAATCGCCCAGCGAGAGATCGACATTGCTCTGGCGAGCAGCGTCTAAAAGACCGTCCCAATGTTCCTGTGGGATTGTGCCCCTCACCTTCCAGCCTTGGACGGTGGAGATTGGGCAACGATATGCCCGCGCCGTCGCAGTCAGGCCGCCGAAGGCTTTGATCACTCGAAGAGCAGGCTTTGCGTCGGTCATGCGTAAACTCCTTACGCACTTTCTGACGTATTATGCGTAGGAAGTCAACGTGGATTGCGTAAACGTTTTTCGCGTAACTGCGCGTATGAAAAACAGTGATTGGGTCACATCAGAGTTTCGTGGGCTGCGGGAAAGATCAGGGCTTTCTCTGGACGCCCTAGCGCAAGCTATGGGGTACGCCAGAGCCTCAAGCATTCAGCGCTACGAGGACCCGGCTGCTTACAAGCGCGAGTATTTGGACCGCGCATTTGTAGCGAAGCTAATCCGTCCTCTGACTGGGAAAGGTCAACCGCCTATCACGGCCAACGAGGTTTGGTCTTTGGCGGGCCCAGAGTTTCGCAACACTTCGCGGCCTGACGAAATAATGGATACCCCTCAGCACAAAGATACCGTCCTTGAGCTCGACACCAAAGCGGGGGCGGGCGGCGGCGGTATGCTGGACCTAATCAACGTCACGGATGACAGTGGTAATCAGATTTCCGGCGAGGTGGTGAAGGACTACTGGCGCATCCCGGAAGCGTATCTGCGCGGCGAACTCAGGATGGATGCTTCGCGCGCCGTGATCATCGAAGTGACTGGCGACTCCGGTTACGATCCCTCGCACCCACATGCGCCCGGCTCGATCTTCCCAGGCGACCGCGTGATTGTTGACGCAAAGGATCGTCGGCCATCACCACCCGGCCCGTTCTTGGTGTACGACGGGACCGGGCTGGTGGTGAAGCTCTGCGAACCGGTCCATGGTTCCGACCCACCCACAATCCGGCTTTTGAGCCGCAACCCAACGTACAGCCCGTACACGATTGCTCTGGACGAGGGCCACGTCATTGTTGGCCGAGTGCGCGGCCGGATATCGGCGATGTGATGACCTCCACCGCCGCCTTTATCTCCGAACTGATCCTGGCGGCGAACGAGATCGAGCTGGTGACAAAGCCAGAGCGCGCCAATCTCATGCAGCGCGCGGCAGTGACGATCGCAGACCTGCGCGAACAGACCAGCATCCTCGGTCCGGTGCCGGCCAACGACAACAGCGACGATCCGCTGGACGTGGTTGTCGAGCTTCGCGAAATGGCGCGGCTGGTCTTCATGTTTAAGCCGGAGGAGATCGCGGAACGACTGACGAATGCCGCCGAGATCATCGAGATCGGGCAGCGGCTTCTTGACCAACGAGCTGCCAGCGGGCGGGCGCAATAGGGGCGTGCCGGATCGATCCTGTTTGGGATCAAGCATGAGATTTTCAGAGAGGAAGGGAAGGAGAGTTAAATGGCAGTCAGGGAAGGCGATTTGATCGTGCCAGCACTTCGGTTGCTGGCAAACACACCAAATGGATTCATGACGACAAGCGACCTGATCGCGGGGCTGGAAGCCCATTTCCAACCGACCGGATTAGATGCGCAGCTGTTGCAAGGCCGCTTTGATAGCCACTTCAGCCAAAAGGTTCGAAACCTCGTCTCACATCGCAACAACAGCACGGGCCTAGAGGCACGCGGTCTTGCAGAGTACGACGCGCCTGCTGAAGGTTGGCACATCCAGTCAGCCGGTCGGTTGCTAGTCGACGACCTCGACGCCGGCTCCTAACGAACCAAGTAATCGCCCTGTCGCTCGAGTGATTTGCGACAGGGCGGCACCCACATCAGGCGCGGCATCTGGATGCCAGCCTCTTTTTCCCAGACAAACCAAGCGTAGCCGGTGGCAGTAGACGCTTTAGCATCGACCCTTCCTTTCACCATAGGAACTCGTTCCGAGAACTGTGCGAACTTCGTCGGCGGGGTTTGGCTGAAAATTCCTTGGTAACGTCCGACGCTTTCGAGGAAAACTGTACGGGCCAAAATGGCGACGCCCTTTCGGGCCACGACCATCGCGCGCTCCACGAATTCTTCAGCAAGGCGGAAGGGCGCGTTGGTTATGACCCAATCATGGGATTGCGCCTCATAAGGGTAGCTCAGGAAATCTCGCACAGGCGCATACCCATAGTGGTGGGCGTCGGCCGAACTTACAGAGCCGAAATATTCTTCCAGCGGCCGCGACATGTATCCGCGCCCGCAAGCCGGCTCGAGACAGCTCGCGCCCTGAACTTGATCCACACCAATGATATGTTCGATCAGCGCGCGCGTAGCCCAAGGCGGTGTTGGGAAATCGTCTGCGCTATCCTTCGGCTCGAAGCGCTGTGCCATGACGGCATGAGACGTGTTTTGCATCGGGCTAATCCTTGATTTCCCCGATCATAGCTTGCTTCGTTTAGGAAAGATTCCCCTAATTAGGTTCCCGCCCTCACCCGGCGGGCTTTTTTGTGCGCGTCCTATCTGAGATAGCCTTACTACCTCTCAGATAATCGGTGGATGAACCCGAGTGAGAGAGGGAGCTAGGCAAAGCTTCCCCCTACCCCATGGCTTTCACCACAAGGCCGGGGAAAACTTTGCCTGCGACATGAACCGTCGATCGGTCGGTCACATTGGCAGGACGCCTTCCGGCAATCCGTCCTTCTTTCAGGCAGCACGTTTAGGACTTTCGCTTCCCGCGCCTGCGGCTGCAGCTGCACCGGAATTGCACCGGGTCGCCGCTGCGCCTTACGTACTCCACGCAAAATAATTACGCAAGCCACGTAGAAAGCGTTTGCGGTTTACGCATCGTGCGTATATAGATTGCTCATACCCGCTGCGAAGAAGCCCCGGCTGATCCAGCGCCCCAACCACCGCCCCGCCAGTCAGCGCCCTCCGCTTCTGGCCAGCATGAAGGGATGAGACAGACCATGCCGACTATCTCGCAGGACGTAATGCAGGTTCTCGACCGAGCGATCATCGCCGGTGCCACGCTGACCCTCACCGGCCAGTTGGACCGCAAGCTGTATCAGGACACCAACAAGGTCATCGAGGCTGCGGGCGGCAAGTGGAACCGCAAGATCAAGGCCCATGTCTTCGATGGCGAGGCTCTTGATGCCGTGGAGCCCATCTTGCTCACCGGCGAATATCGACTGACGAAGCAGGACTTCGGTCAGTTCGACACCCCAGAGGAGTTGGCAGAACGGATTGTCGATCTTGCCGATGTTCAGGCGGGTCAGTCTGTTCTTGAGCCGAGCGCAGGCGTTGGCCGCATCGCTTCTGCCATCCGTCAGGTTGGCGCGTTCGTCACTTGCTGGGAGATCGACCCCAAGCGCGCCGAGAAGCTGCCATCCGTTGCCAACTCTGTGAACCTGGGCGATTTTCTCACGGCCGAGCCGAACCCGGTCTTTGACCGCGTTGTCATGAACCCGCCGTTCGCACGGCAAGCTGACATCGACCATGTGCTGCATGCGGCCAAGTTTCTTCGGGATAGCGGCAAACTGGTAGCTATCATGTCGGCGAGCGTCCTCTTCCGTGACAACGCCAAGACCAGCGGTTTCCGTCAGTTCGTTGAGACCCGTGGCGGCTCGTTCGAGCGTCTGCCCGATGCGGCATTCAAGTCATCCGGCACGATGGTCAACACCTGCATCGTCCAGTTCGGAGGCCCGTTCATGACCCCTCCTGTCGCAACAGCAGAACACACGGCCTGCACGATCCCGCCGGAAGGTTGGGAGTGCACCCGAACCGCAGGCCATGAAGGCCCATGCGCCGCCATACCCTGTTCGGTTTCCGATGATGCGCCGCTGGCGGCGATCGAAGACCGGGACGTTGATTGGGTGGATGTCAGCGGATGGGGCGTCGTCAACGGCCACGCGATCCCTGTGGCTGTAGCTCGCAAGCTCGCCGAGCGGATCAACCTCTATCACCACACCCGCGCTTCTCGCGCTCTCGCAGAAGGTCGCCAATCATGACCTCCCGTCACCATCTGTCACCAGCAGAACACACCCAAGCAGCACAGACCCAGACAAGCCAAGTCGATTTCGGCGAATGTGAGGATTGCGGCTCACCTCTGAACGAAGATGGTGAATGCTTGCGCGATCTGGCGGAGACCGAAACGGACGATCTCGCTGAGGCTGAGTACCTGCGTGCCCGCGCCGAAGATCGGGTCCCCCAAGCAGCACAGACCGCAGAGAAGAAGCACGACGGCGGGCCTGCGTTTCCTGCCTGCAACGAAGCCAACGTCAATGGCACGATGGGTATGTCTCTTCGTGATCGGATCGCGCTTGAAGCACTCGGCGGGATGCTCGCCCATTCCGCCCGATACAGGCCACGCGTTGGCACCTCCCCTAACTGGCACGAAGCTATCAGCGAGGAAGCCTACCAGATTGCCGACGCCATGCTCGCAGCACGTGCGGTGCAGCCATGACCGCCCTCCAGCACATCACCATCGAAGCCGAGGCACCAGCAGAACACACCAAGGCCATTGCGGGAACATTCGTCGCATCGCGCGCGCCGCATCAATCGCCGGCCAAGCTTCTGCATCAGGTTATCCAGAACAACGATAACGACGACGCTACCAGCCGGCACTACGCGCTCGACGCGCTGACGGATAACCGCGCCGCGTTCTGGATCGCCCGCGAAGGCAGCCAAATGCAGACGGCGAACTGCGTGATGCGCACTGCCTGCCGTCTGGGTTCGTTGGCCTTGGCGCTTGAGGACGAGATTTGCGCCATGACGCGCAGCGTGTTCCCGCGCCGGCTGCTCGAAACGCTTGACGTGTTGATCCCGCTGAACGGGCAAGCCGTGGTCCAGTTGATGGACGCCTACGAGCAAGCCGGCACATTCCGAAATCGTCTTGAACTGGTGGCGCGCCGAGATCGCGTGTCGCCCTTGGTACGGGAGTTTGCAGCATGACCCCTCATCAATTCAAGGAAGTCTTTTCCGTCCTTCACAACCTGGACCTGTCCGAACTGGAACAGGCCGGCGTCATCGCCCCCGGCGCGTCTGGCGGGTCGGATTGGAGCCGCTTCAACAAGGACATTGGCACTTTCGTTCTCAAGCTGCCCGCTGAGCGGCTTGAGCGGCT
>Ga0210040_10005458_pt1 | contig 16194 bp, 15 predicted proteins | sample CryGeyCG12114_NA_FD_185462 | JGI IMG/M metagenome (GOLD analysis project Ga0210040, IMG submission 185462) | Groundwater microbial communities from aquifer - Crystal Geyser CG19_WC_8/21/14_NA (SPAdes) (version 2) | ecosystem: Environmental > Aquatic > Deep subsurface > Groundwater | place: USA... | reverse complement strand
TCTTCACCATACACTTGTTTCCATCATGTGTACAAAGAGGAACTGACGATTGAAAACAAGCCATTAAAATGATCATCTCATTTTAATGAGTGTATGTAGCTACAGGTAAGTTAGTGTAGCAGCAAAAGCAAAAGATTCGGTTGAACACACATGGTGCTCAAACTAACCATCCCTAAAATATAGTGAGTTAGTTAGTTAGTTACTAACTAGTTAGTGCCTAATAATACAATTTGTCCAACAGTGGCAGTCGTGCATACCAAATTTATTGACTCCATCACTGATCCCACATAATAAAATGATCTAACAGGCAAAACCATATCCCCAATATTTTGTATGTAAGCATTTTTAGACAAGACTTCATGCAAAACAAAAGATGAAGATAAATTATCGTGCAGTAAAACAATACTTGCTTGCTTGCATAAATTCAGTCAGTTAGTTAGTATTAGCATGAGCAAAAATATTCAAGATTCATATTACAATGCCATATAGCAGATAACACAGCATCCGTTTGTTTGATGTGCATTGAAAGCAGGCAGATAAACTACTGGAAATTTTTCCTTTGTACTGTATGTAGGGAATAAAATCTATATAGTCAAATATCCATTTACGACCATAAGCAGTTTTAGAGGGCAATAAAGTAGTACATGAAATGGGATCTTTGTTAAGGCCTTCTAACCTTATCTATTATGTAGAATTTGTTTTCTTCAACAGTATACAGCTTATGTCAATTCAAGAATGAAATCTGAGTACATAAGTGAACCTTTTCCAGTAGGCCTAAATAATATGCATTTGTTTATGTCTCGCTTTTAGTTGGTTTTGTAGCTTGACTATTCTACTTTATATATGGATAGGTCCAGCATCCAAAACAAAATATCTCGAACTGCGTCCCTTGATGGTATTAAGAATGGCTCGGTTAGTATTCATTTTGACGGTGGCGCAAAACCGTTGCATTAGTTCAGCAGCAGCAGCCTGTTTCTTTTATCGCATGAAATCGTATAGTTCGTATTCGTACTCGTGCTGAGGGAATCTTTGCGTAAGTTCAAAGTTGTTTGTATATATTTTTGCGTGGCTATATTGACTCCTCGGTTCAATAATTTGCGAAGATTATGCATGCCATGTGGGATAAATTCAGTTTTGATTGCTTACACACAAATTGAATTTTAGTGTGTGAAGAGTTTATCAGCTATTAGCTTTGTCTCGCCAGTAGTCTGTAGATTGTGTTTTCAATTCAAAGTTGTGTGATTGTGGAGTGTGGAGTGGAGATTCTTGCTAACTAAGCGTAGAGGGATTTATTTGCCGCAACAGTATTGATAATCTTCAAATATTTTGGTTGGATAAGGTGACCGACGGTGTTTTATCGTGTTTGAGGACTTGCATTACTTGTTGCAAACTCTAATTCTATTGGTTTGGATTCCCTCATTTGCTGCTTATTGAAAACTGGCTGGACCACCTTTCGATTCTACTATACCATAAACTAACTACGACTGTGTTTTTAAGGTAAACTTTTAATGATATTTTGCTTTTAATCGGAAGATTCAGATTTAGCAAAATTGAGTTAATCTGGTTTGCTTGCTGTGTTAATGACGAACTTTTTCAACTTTTTTTAGATTGACGGACATTCGACTCAATTGATTCATCATCATGTGTGGAGACTTTTGTGCCTACGTTTGTGCCATCGTATTCCCCCCATTTGCCGTGTGCTGTACCAGGGGCTGTGGCTGTGATCTGTTGATCAATATCGGACTCACACTGCTGGGTTGCATCCCTGGAATGTGTCATGCTTGCTACGTTGTGGGCAAAAAGGAGAAGCAAGCTGTGGTGGTCAACAATTTTGTGAACAGTCCAGTGTAGATAGTACTACGGATGAACATTTTTACTGTATAACGTTAGCTAGTAACGCTAGCTAAGACTAGAAATGAATGTGGGTTAGTTTTTCACGATTTTTAGTTTTTTTTACTGTCATGTGCTTTCAATTATAGGACTGCTCACTTGAATACTTGTTTTGTGATTTGCGTTAGTTAGAAGGGTTAAAGTTAGAGTTAGCGTAAAATTGACCTTTGTTTATTCAGTTTTATTAATTTTGTTCATGTTCAGTAGAAAGTCATGAGTTTAGAATATGGCAATTATCCTCGCTTTACAATGCCTGAGATGAAATTAACGTCAGCCAGAAAATTGTATCCTAAAGTACTTATATGCATCCGATTTTCACTTCTTGTTTATTTTCCTACTTGTGACTTCTTTCAACCTTCTCATTATCGGCTTGTCCTACTGCTGTTCCCTCTTGCTCTTTTGCCGATATTTTTTTCTGCTCAGATTCCTCAATTCATTCATCCTCTATTGTAATTATCTGTGGACTATGAACAGGGGGACTATCATTTTCCGGAGTTTTAGCTCCGACATTAGAGCTATAACGTCCTTAAAGTCAATTACAGATCTAAACCTTGAGGTCTATGTGAATGCCCGAGTTTGCATAACATTGGAAACATTATTACTTGGTGTGTGGGGAGCTTCCACATTTTTTCTTCCTTTTTTCTCTTTTCTCTTCATTTTTTCATCCTGTCCTTCCGGCTTCTCTTCTGCACTCACATACGACAAGTCCAGATTTCTCCTTTCGTCGACATATGCTCCCGTGATATCGTGTGCCATATTGTGACTTGGTTGGTTAACAATGAATTAAGTGAATTTATTAAGTAGTAACTGACTTGTAAACTAACTAACGTGAAATAAACAAACGAATAAGTTCAGAATGAGTCTATAACAAATGATATACGTTACAGTTTATTTACATGGTTGCATAGAAATGGTTGAAACCAGTGAAATTCAGAACGAGAATTTAATTTCAATACTTTGCATGCACATTTGTTAATGAAATGAAATATTTTATGCTTCTATATGGAGCGGGTGTACTGGAGATTGTAATTCTAAACTAGCATACGGAACGGTGCTCATTTATGCATGCCATGCACTATTCAGTGCAAAGTTTATCTTACTTGTGTTTATGTACGGATTTGAGCCCATCTACATATACACAGCTTGAATAATGCATGCTTTTTTTTCTGGCCTGGTGTGCATAACAAGTTAAGTGCATAAAACATACATGTGTGTCTGTGTATACCGATTTGTCATTCAAGGTAAAGTGATAAGACCATACCGCGAAATAATGTATTAAAACTCATAGCTTTAAATTAAAAAATTGGCCTAAACTACGATTTTTGGTGTGCGATATGATAAAAACTCATTTAGGGAGCACTATTAACTCATTTTATTTTTAAAATTGTTCTTAATGGGTTTAATATCTCCATATTTAGACAAACTACACACACAGTGTGACACTGCCTGGCATTAATTTTCATCCTTTGCTGACTAACTGACAGAGTAATTTAATCTGTGTGCATAAAATCTTCGTTTCGTCATTGGGAAATGACACATACCAGCACAACATTCGTTTTGAACCAATTTAAGCTGTTCAAGTTATCCAGTGACACAAAAGTATAACTGATTGGACTATATTGTGTTTTTTTAGTGCAAAAATCAAAAATAATTTCATTTTTAATCGTATTTGGAAACTACTACCGTACGTATCCGTATCAGGTAAATGCAAAAGCCAACATTAGTAGCTGAAATAAATATATATTTATCTAAGAAATTGTCAGTTGAAAATGTGAACTAAATTTTCCCTGAATTACTGTTTTTAACAGAAATGTGTGGAGACTTTTGTGCGTACGTTGTCGCAATTTTCTTGCCACCTGTTGCCGTCTGTTGTACACGAGGATGCGGCTGCGATCTTTTAATCAACATTGGCCTAACAATGCTGGGATGGATTCCTGGGGCCCTTCATGCCTGCTATCTAGTTGGTAAAAAGGATGAGCCCCGACACATAATTGTTACCACTCGGGACACTGTTTAAAATCTTCACGGCTGGAAAAAGTTCTTTTTTTACTTCTCTGATTATATCCTCATTGTGATTTTAGTTTAATATGAATAAAAAATAAAAATATTCTCATTAAAATGGAAAATAATTGTTTGGAAAGCTGATAACTTATCAGATGATCCAGATACACATTGAGTTCCAGATCTATATACGCTGGATTTTCCCCAAAAATGTCGTCCAACTTTTAGTGAACCCTAGTGTTGTGTTGTTTTAGTTTTTTATGCATGGCGCCAATTCAAATTCGAAATTCAAAGCACGGCATGCTTCATGAAACAATATTCGCTATCACATATGTATTCCAGACAAAGTCACGATTCTTTTGTGCAGCCATTCATATATCAGTGTAAGCGTTTGTAATATCAGTCATGAAGTTATGAAATGGATTGACAAACAATGAATTCAAGAGAAAATTATGCACACAGTCATGATTGTAGGATAATTAAGTATTATCTTGTTTTGTATCCAATTCCACTAATGAAGTAATGAAATCATTTATAACAGATCCTAGAATCTATATAAAAATTATAAATGACTTTAAGTAGTAAATAAATTAAAATTAGGTTGCTTTTTTAAGATTCCCCTGGTCCTGGTGTAAACGAATAGTAAGATAAAGTGAAATTTTCAAATATCAGTTAGTATTATTCTCAATGTGTTCCAGTCTGATGAAATGAAGGTATAAGTGCCTTGCTTTGTAATTCGCACCAATTTTATATAGGGCATTTCCTAAATTATCAAATTTTTGTCAATAAACACTTGCACTCGTATATCACGTTTATATTTGTATGCAAAATTTTGAAGGTGAATTAAATTCGACTCTGTGGTGTAGCAAGATTTTGATTTCAGATTTCAGTGGCTGTGGCTGCTCAACATTTTGACGCGATTTTAGACACTAACATGAAAAATATGTATTTTACAGTAATGTGCATGCAATTTTCGGATACAGTGCACAAACAGACAACTAGTATTCCAAACTCACTTTTACATGCAAATTAATAAAGCAACACACAACCGTTTATTTACAAAATCCCGTATTCCAGCAGATGTTTCACTCTCCAGATGGATGAATACAAAATGTAACTAATTTTCTCATCACAAAACAGTTTCATTCCTTTTCTACGCAGATTCAAATGCTGTGCCCAACTTGGCAAACGCATTTGTATACCTGGCGCAAACTGTGAGAACGAACGCACGATACATCATATTCACTATGACCAGTGTGAAGTAGATTACAGTCAAAAGCCAAGTTTCAGCTCTCCAGTCCACCAAAAGGTACATAAATATTCCAGTGGTTGCCAACAAAGTCGACAAATAGAACCAGCACCAATATGACATCCAGTATTCTTTTCTCTACACAATTTATCAGAATTTATACAATATTAATTATTATTATACACGAACAAAACAATGCGACAACAAATACAATAATTTTGCTTACCTTGTATGCCAAAAAGAATCCCACTATACAAATGCCCAGACGCACATATCGTATTACAACTTCTTCCACCAATATAGCTGCAGAAGAATCAGCTGTGAAAAAAAATACTTCAGTATAAAACGAATGCAAGCTGTAGTTATATTGAACAATGAAAAAAGGCGGTAATTGTAAATTTTTAAATATGGTGCTCACCTTCATGGCCAATAAATGGATGCTCGAATGCAAATCTAAGCATTTGCCTTTCAAATATAAACTTGATATTCAGAGTCTGAAATTAAAAAGTGACTAAATTAATAGTTTGCTTTGATTTGAAACTACAAAACTATAATTTTTTGCAAGCCTAATTTGAAACTGTGAGATTTGAACACGTACAATCTCACTCATCAAAACCAAAGCAGCAGCCTCTTGCGGATTACTTTTGTAATGTTGAATCATAAAATTCCATCCCCTGCCTAAAGGATCCAACTCATGTATCCCGGTGGGAGTGAAATGAGGCAAACACTGGATTCCGAAATACATTATGTAAACCGCCATGATTATATTGTAGAGGAGAACATAACCCAAAGTGGTATTGAATGCTTTATGGTTGATCCAGATGATGACCAAAATGCATGTGAGTAGCAATAAGAATAGGAATGCAATGATTCCAAATATGACGAGCCATAAAAGAAACATTCTTCTATTTCCCTATTGTCCCGCAAAAAAATTAATCACTGCAATAAATTGATCAACATATTGACATGTGACATTCAGATTTTCTGTTACCTTTAGAATCCCACCGTAGACATAAATTCCTACAGCACATCCCAATTCAATGAATGTGATCAGTACGGAAACTGTTTCCCAGGCTCCTGTGTGTACAAGAGTTGAAAAAAATTATTATCACTCCATTTAAATTACTGTTTTAGAATACATTAAAAAAGTAACCGGCAACAGATCCATGTTTCATATGTAAAGAAAGTAGGCCTCCGAAATCCACAACTATAAAATATAGGCATTGTATCTACAAAAAAAGTATAAAAAAGGAGTACAAAAAAATTTCATCCTTGAGTAACTTTTTTGAATTTAGTGTCATTTATACGAAATTGGACTTACAATTTCCCAAAACGCCAAAAGTAGACATGCACTTCCAAGTGGCAGTCCAAATCTTAATACGGGATGCATTTTTGTGCCAAATAAAACAAAATTGGAACAATTCAATTGCACAGTAGTAATGTTACAGCATAATAAATTATTTTATTTCTAACAAACTTCACACTACACTTTATATCGACGATTACTAACTAACTAACTAACTAACTACGTCAATTGCTCAACTTTCAACTTTAGTATGAAGCGAAATTAGTTCAGTTTCGTATTATACAGTCCACACGCACTTTAGTTTATTCCTAACTAACTAATCTGTTCAGGTTTATAATCGTTCAGAGTATATTTTTAATCCTTAAATCACTGCTACTTATATGTTTTTGCGTTGCATGTGAACTAAAAGCAGTATATAGTATATGAAATTATTTATCAGCCGTTAAATCATTGGTCAAAGCATATTACTTAGTTAGCACAGTCACTCCTACATTAAAATTCTTGGAATTTTATAGCAAAATTTACGGATAATTCTTCACAATAGGATGGAAATTGACCACAGACTTTTGTTCAGACTGAGTATGGAATTTTTCGATAATAGATTGTTAATCAGTGGTTAGTTTGTTAGAAACTGCAACTGAAATTATTATTAGTGTGGCCGAGACCACTATATGTACACTTGACACAGGAAGTTGCCCACAATTTATATTAAATGTCTTCTTTGAACCGGATATGAAATATTATTTGACAACTATTGTATTTCACCATCCTTGCATTTTAGGTTTTCAATCTGTATTTTACAATGCGCAAGTATAGCAAAAGTGAGACATAATACTGCTGGAAGCTACTTTTTTATTTCCCAGTGGGTATGTTATGTTTTCAAATGGTAAACAAACTCATGTATTGGCTAAATTTAGCACAAAAATCATCATCAGTAACTATGACTTTACTCACTCCTTTACTTCACTTTGACTTTACAAACACTAGCTGATAAAGTGTAGTGCTGAAATGTTGTCCGTAAAACTGCTTTTAATTCCATACATAATATGTATGCTGCTTCCAATTTTTAATCAAATAATCTGTTTAAAGAGTCCAAATTCGTTCCTGTTTTAAAATTTCTTCAAACCTTTGAGAGAAGCAAGGTATATAGAATAGTAGTTCTCAAACCTAAACGTGAAAAAATACGCCCATTCCACAGTTTCGAGCTTTGACGGCGACTTGTTTAAATATAAGTAAACTCCTGCATATAATTCTTGCTAAGCTTTAGCTATTAACATGTTTACGCTAAATCTTGCAATTTAGTAAACTTATTTTTCTAAGAAAGTGAGCAATTTCCTTTGCTAACAAACATGCTCACTGACAAATTCACCATCTTTATCATGGGTACATGACATGAGTCCAAGGGCACGCTCTTCAGGTGAAGATATACCAATCAAAATAATCAATGCTAACCCACATATTATGGATATGGCAATAAAAAAGGTCAGAAATGTTTGTCTTGTACCAGCTCCCTGAAAAAGCAAGAAAAAATAAATTTAAACTTTCATTGGCCACCTAAATAATTTTTTTTACAAGAACAAACCTTTGTATCTTTTTTACTTTTAGAACGCAAAATGGGAATCATGACGGGAAAATATGTTCGTTTAACTCCCTCATTTTTATCATTGATTATTTGTAGAACCTAAAACAAACAAAATACGGATAAAATTTAGTAAGTAAACACTTAAAAAAACTGTTTTTTACCCTTCCGTACTTACTTGTAATGTAATATAAAATCCGAAGAAAATAAAAATGTAAATAAAAACAAGTGAAGTGTATGCAGTATGGATCCCAGGTTGAGAAAAAAATGTAATTTCATCATCCAATGTCGCTGGGGAGCCGGGAATATAAGCAGCCGTCCATGTACAAACAACTTTAAAGGAAAGTTGCACACAATACAATTTCTGTCTAACGCGCTATTTTTATACTGTTTTCAAATTTTAATTACCACAACACAGGTAGACAACAACACCGCCCACAAAATGAAAACCAATAGTGATCAGTTGCACAGTTTTCTTGTTGGAGTCTGTTCCACGAATCATTCCTGTGCCCAACAATATTATTGAAAGGGATATGGCAGTCCAACCCAATGTGCGATGATTGAAGCCAGCAGAGGTCAGACTGTGACCTATACGTTTGCTTGTTTGTTTCATTTGTATCACACTTAAAATCATGGAAAAAGTTGTCACTCCACAGAATAGAGAATGTATCTAAACAAGATAGTTAGTTATCACAGTTAGTCACTAACTATAATGCAAACGATATAATGCATAAATGTACTTTATATATTTTTATTGGTTGACATTATTTGGTTATTCGAATTCTTTGTTACTTTATAAGTGACAAGCTTTCAAAGAGCTATTCAACATTGATTTTTAGTTTAAAACAAATTTTACTTACAAAAAACCAAGCTGGCATGGATGCGATTCTGTCGTGTAAATATGTTTCTTTATAAAATCGCGCCATTATTGTACCAATCGGCAGTAGGACTACCGTGATGACAATCATTGTAAAGCCATGTTCTTTTCTTGCGTCCTACCAAAAAAGCAGGAAAATGATATCATTGTTGAACTATTGGAAGGGGATTATTGTTTTACAATACTACTTACCCAAATAGCTAAATTTTGTTCCACAGGAAGGCCTTCCTCTACAGCATTAAAAACATGTGGTTTGGGCGTAGTCGGTATTTCGTCAGGTATAGTAGGTAAAGTGGTCTCCTCGAATTCCTCTTCAAGAATATTTTTGGGACAAAAACTGGCATAGCTTGTTTGTCTTAGTTTAATTATATAGTTCATGTAATTGAGGTCATCTGAAAAATGATTTGTAGATAAACATGTATTTATTAGACAGTTTTAGTAAAATTTAAGTTTAAAACAGACAGTTTTAGCAAGCAACTTTGCCAATTTGCTTCGCTACAAACCTTTCTTAGTTTTTGAAAATCTTTTACGAAATAGTTTTTCAAATCTAGCAGATTTTTTACAAGTCCGAGGGATGGAAAAATTGGCATGCTGTGAATCACCTGGAAGACAGCGACCCACCCATTTCGTGGCGCTATCACGCGCTTCGAACCTAGGGACGCATGACTGGCCGTTCATGTTCCATTTTTTTTTGTATTTTATATCAAAAACGGAATGAATCAATTTATCGTCGTCACAATAAGCATATTTTTCTGGTTTAGGATCGGCAGCTCCAAAAAAGTCTCCCAACGGATCCTTCAACTTCATATAAGGAAGATGGACCTTCACTAAGATTTATTGACTCAAATTTAGTTCCGAATTAAACTTAGAGTTAGCCAAGTTAATTATGGGTTTATATAACACTACACCTAGTTCGTAGGGTCGGTAAATAGTAGTGACATCTCGTTTTCGCAACATCCAGACTCTGAAAGTATGAAGTATGAAAGAAACTATTCGTTTTTACAAAAATATTTACACTTTTTTCAACTTGACACCTTGGGTAAAGTACTTCCACAGCGTTGCAATAATCCGTGTTCAACCGTACATTAAAAGATAACTTATTCCCGGTGTATGCTCCAGTGACAATGCCTCCATCCGTACCTTCTGCTTTGATGGCTGAAAAGATGTAAACTGATGGAGACTGCAAGAATAAGCAAAAAATATATTTTAAAACTACTGCTGGCTGTCCATTCGTTTGATTTTTCTAAAATAACTGTTTTGAGCACGTTAGATTACCATTACGAAATATTAAATCAGATTATATCCATTGAAGTTTATACAAAAAACCTGAGCTAAACTGGAATTTGAATGCCAAAAAGCAGGTTATTTTATTATGCTGCTTATAACAAGAAAGTATTGGTGCCGACTACGCTTTAAAAAAATCAACATAACGCAATGCTTTTTTGCGTGCCAGATAACGAAAAATTAAGCTGTACAACTGAAGCCATGCCAAGTAAAATACACAGCTTGTATTTTCATTTCAACATATATTTTCCGGCTTTCGATCAAACTGGTCCTACAATCGCTGTTAGTACGAACTATAATTTTGTTACAGGTTGTGTATTAATCATACCAATGCTTGATTAGCCGTCATTCCAGCACAAGGAACACTTTGAAATGTTTGTATCCGATCACCAAGTGTCCCTTCATTGTTCACACAATCCAATTCTGTATCGATTTCTCCAATTGCATCCAAAACCTCAGAATCGTCCACGCTTCCATCATTTTTAAAATTCTTGCCATGAAGCTCAAACATAAAGTAGGCAACTGGCTCCGTTTTCGTAAAATTGAGCTCAAAATGGAGCCAATTGCGCATCAAAGATGTGGCTGCACGGGATGATTTGATACCATACACTTTAAAGCTGCCCGGTGCTTCTACCCAAAATTTAGGATCTACTTCAAATGAATTTAACTCTCTGAGAAGCTTCAAAAACTGTGCAATCCAGAAAGGATACAATCCAGCGCTTGTAAAGGTGTTATGGGTAGGATTTATAGGTCCTTGGACACACATTGCTTCTAATCCGTTGTATCCCAAGATTTTGGAAATGTATGTAGTCAGCAGAATAACAATGAGTGTAAAAAAATGCATTCTGAATTTGTGAATGATGAGTTGAAAAGTGTTCAAATATTTGGAACAAACTATGAATTATGGGATGTTATGGTAAAAAAAAGTGGGTTTCCATAGTACGCCATGTCACAATGTTAATATTTTATGCACAGCCAAGTAATTACAGTACAGACGTTATAGGATGCTATATAGTTTTTGCTGTTAATTTTGTTATTTTCAACACTCGATTGATTTTTTAAAAATCAGATTATTCTTCTCGTCAATTGTATGCGTGCAGGACAAAGGGCCAAGTCCTCGGTTCAATGGATTAGCAGTGGCAACCAAAAATATGAGCAGGAGGCTGACTAAACAGGACAAAAATACGAAAAAGTAGAGCCAAGATTTTTTTGCAGTTTGTCCAGCCTGGGATAACAAAAGATTATATATAACTTGGTATACAAATTTCTAACTATAATAACTACGAATATTCTAACTTGGCGGTATAAATTAATTACACTCATATCTTTTTTGGTCCCGGGAATGACGACAGGTTTGGAAATAGGAAAACGTTTTCGTTTTCGAACTCCATTTTTTTTGTCACTATTTATGGATAAAACCTGGAAGGAGTTTTTTTTTTGTACAGAATTAAACAAAGTATTTAACCATTAATAGACCAGTGATTATAGTAAATAATGATAAAGCCAATCAATAAATCATTTTAATCAATGGAATTAGCCTGTGGGTTTCCTTACTTCGAGCAGAATGTAAGACAAAATTATGATTCCAAAACTTATTCCCAATAAGCTCATGTATTCCACATGGGAACTGTTCAGAGCGTAGAATCCAATCTCATCTTTTATTGCTGCCGGTGAGCCAGGAATGGATGCCGCCACAATACATGCAACGACTTTATAAAATAAACTATCATCAATTTTGGGTAACTAATTAAAAATTACGTCCCACCAAGGGAATTAAACTGTCCACTAACAACAAAGCACGTAAGTAGAGTGGCCCAGTAAAAAATGAAGCCAAATCGTCATTGTTTGCATTGCCCCTTGTTTCAGTCCTCGACACATTCCCGTCAAAGAGAGAAAACATGTCAGAATGCAGGCTGCCCAACCAGAAGCTCGATGTATTGCTGCCGCGCCTTTTAAACTATTTCCCAATTCCCGGGAGCTCGATTTTACATACATGATACTGCAGATCATTCCAATCACAGAAAACAGGGACACTGTTATATGAATCTGCAGATCCAACGGAATAATCCAACCTTAAACAATCTCGTTAAGGTTAAGATTTAAAACTGAAAGAAGACTATAGTACACTACTCACAAACGCCCAAATTGGCAATCCTAACAACCGGGACTGGAGAAATACTTCCTTGTAAAATCGTGAGAGTAGGAAACTAAGCGGGTACGCAAAAACGGTGATCAGAATCATAATTTCTCCGTGTACTTGTCTACCTTGCTGAAATAAATAAATGAAGACAACTAAGAAAGACCAAATGAGCATTTGAATTTTGTTCATCCCCTATCTCATTCGCCCATTGACGAACATTTCATCTTTTTGCACCTTTTTTAATCATTTAGATTTTTGAAAGAGCGCGAACTCACCCAAAGACTAAGATTGTCTTCAACAAGCAACCCTTCCTCAACTGGTTCCAAAATATGTTTAGGAAAGGAAGCCTCCGTGGTGGTGGTGGTGGTGGTGGTGGTGGTGGTCGTCGTCGTCGAGACAGTCGAGATCGCTTCAGTCGTAGTCGGATCGGGTTCATTAAAGCGTTTGCAGAAGCAAAAGTAGTAATGGTGCGAAAACCGAATCTGTTCAACGTACTTGACGTAATCCCGAATTTTTGTTGGTACTGCAAAAAGAATAAATAAGCTGTATTTTAGGATGGGGGACCGCATCATTATTGCGCTCATATTATTGGTCTCATTTTAATGCACTCAGGTTATAACCATTAAGCTTAACTTACAAGTACAACTCAACATTACCACATTCACTTACATTACAAAATTTTACCGATAATTTGTGTAACTTTTAGAACTACTACTTTTAAAAGTACAATAATATTTCCATAAATATCATTGAAAGTCTGCACATGCAATTATAACGAAAACGATAATGATGGACACAATTTAAAAAGTGGCAGTAATGTGAGGCAACAATAGTAAAAGCGCAATCATATGAGTTCACAATATCACAATAATAATAATGTGAGCGCAATAATCATTTTCTTCATCATGTCTCTATAGGATACATATAAAAACGTAGGAATGGATGCGTAAATAAGTTATTTATAGGTTCGCAATTGAAACCTTTATTGTCTGGTTTGTATGTCGATCCTAGTTGATTTATGAAATCAACTCGTACGTCACATATACGATATAAGGAAAGATCCGCAACGGACTTCTCTATATAAGCGCATCTTCCATCGAATTTGGCAATCGGAGGGTAAAGCTCGTTATCCGCATAGGTCCCCCCGCATGGAATAGGTAACGCCATATTCCAGTCATGAATCATTTCAGAATTGAAAATATGGTCGATTGGCGCTTTACAAGACACGGCTTTGTTTCCAGCAGGCAGTGGGTCTGCTGGTCCAAACCATGGACTCACCTTTTGTGTAGTTTTGAATGTCAATTTGGGGCTCGATACTCTGACTGCAATTTTTCAGTGACAATATAATGTGTCATCTTAGATTCTGAGCATACTAAATACGAATTGAACATTTATTATGTATCTATTTTTAGTTTAGCGAGTGAGGAGAAGGACAAACTCAATTTGAAGATAGGCTTCTCCGGAATTATTCGAGACTCTATATCTTGAGGTGGCTCAGAGGACTCAAATCCTTCCCGAGGAGTAGTCGGTAAAGGAGTCGTAGTGGTCGTTTCTTCTTCCAAACTCACTCTTCGAATCAAATATATTCTGCAGGAGGATAATATTTAAAAAGGAGAGTAAAAAAATATGGACACTCCTAAAGTGTCAATAGTGTCATTCAGTGTCCATAATAATAAGAATGGACAGGGTTTGCAATTAGCGAAAATAGCATTTACCGAAAGCGCAGATCCTCTACATCACCACAGAAATCCGTATTGTATTTCCAGTTAAATGCAAGTTTTCTGAGAGCTCCTTTAGGATAAAATTGCTGTTTGTACTTGGATTGGTCAATTCGTCCTGCCTGTGATAGCCAATCCGCTGAGTATACAAATGCAGACGGTGGCTATGGTAGTTATAACAAATGGTCAAGTTAAGGACAAATTTTCCTAATGTAGTCTACTCATTTTTCTTGCAACAAAAAATTTGTCCTTTTTCAAAATCCCATAAATTCCCTAAATACGGGGTGAAATACTTTCAAATTACTTTCAAAATATTTTTTTTAAGTTTCCTCTTTCTAATGATACTACTTTCAGTTTTAAATTCGTAGGAGAACATCCCCAAATCCCACTTTGAAGATGAGCGCAGTGGCCCTAACTCCCCCATGAATTGAATTTTAGAATATTCCCCCCACTGTGTAAGCAGGCATTTTTTTCAAAAACTGAAATAGCTATTCGATGTAGAATTTCAAGTGCTACAAAATGATGGTTTCAACTTAATTTTTTTCGGCAATGTAATTCCGATACCCTCCTTTAAATGGCCAAATAAGAACAAATTCTATTATACCGATGAAAGCTGCTCATTCATAGAGAAACAAGGGACGCTTTGAGATGGCAACATTCTCGGTAAATCTTCATCTTCAGGGCAAATCAGATCTGTATCATATTCACCAACTGCATTCATCAATAAACTTTCAGACCATCCGTAACTATTTGGTGGAGGCCTATTATACGTTTTGGCCATCACTTGGAACACTAATTGTGCATACTCGTACAAGAAATATTGCTGTCCCTTCACGCTTGAGAATTCAAAGTGGAGCCAATTTCGTAAATATTTCACTTTTCCATCCAGTGGATCCTTGTACGTGATACCATAAACTTGCACACCGTTCTTATCTATCTCGAATGTGTCCACTTGCGGGGGAGTAAAGTGTTTTGTATTGCTAGTAGTCAAAACATGGAAATAGTCCCACATTTCAGCATGGTAGTAAGCCGTTAGTCCAACACTAGTAAAATAAGCCGACGCATTGTAGGGATGTGATATCCGGACGCACATTCCGTTAATGCGCACGCGTGCCCCAGGAGCTACCGTTACCGTCGGCGTGTATGTCAGGGCTAGACAACATGTTGGTATTAAGGCAAGGAAAAATGCGATCCTCCAGTACACCATAGCAGTGAGCTTCTGAGTATGATAGAAAATAAAATTATGTCACCCGTGCATTTGACTCCGGTACATTTGACTGAGAAAATAACAGTGCACAATATGGGAAATATGGGACAGATTGCCGTAGTTGAGGAGATGTTCTCAAAACGTCACCACCACCATCGCCTCAAGATTGTAAAGAATTAAAAGGAATTCCGTGCACAATATAGAGACAGAGTAACTAAAACCCATCATGGCGGGACGCTGACGAGAATTTTCCTTCTCACAACCCAGATTTGTTTGAAGTAACCTTGAGAGGCGCGCCGGCTCTAATGCGACTTGCGCTAACCTACGATCTCCGAACACAAGGCCTTCCCAGCTCCCTCCTGCACTCCAACTTAGTGCTCGCAATGAATACGAAACCTGTAATTAGTTTACTCTACACTCTTACAGCTACAGCACAAAGTGGTGTAGAGCTTATTCTTTGGTTCAGAATTTTATCCTCCAGTCGGCCGGGCTTCTATATATCGGGCGGAGCCTTATATCTTGTCGTAGTTCTCGGCTTAAATGAAATCACAGGTCTCACATCTTGCTTTTTCACGGACGGAATTCTTAATAATTTTTTTAACGGTTTTGTAGTGGCGGTGGTGGCGTTTTGAACATTTTCCTGAATGCCATAATCATTATAACAGTTTAAGGCAGGGATTGCAGTATTTGGGGATGGGGAGATGTTCAAATCGTCACCAACACCGCCACCTCCAAGCCGTAAAAACTTATTAAGAATTCCGTCCGCAATGGAGCAACATACGGGAGGGATTTTACTATTTGGGGAGATGCTGAAATCGCCACCACCACCGCCACCACTGCCGCCACCACCACCACCACCGCCACTTCCAAACCGTAAAATAATTATTAAGAATTCTATTCTGCATTCAATAAATAGGTGAAACCAAAACCGCAGGAAGGCGAA
>Ga0210040_10005457_pt1 | contig 16195 bp, 10 predicted proteins | sample CryGeyCG12114_NA_FD_185462 | JGI IMG/M metagenome (GOLD analysis project Ga0210040, IMG submission 185462) | Groundwater microbial communities from aquifer - Crystal Geyser CG19_WC_8/21/14_NA (SPAdes) (version 2) | ecosystem: Environmental > Aquatic > Deep subsurface > Groundwater | place: USA... | reverse complement strand
CTAATTTAATTAACTAAAAACTATTTAAATAAAAAAATCTGTATAATAGCCTCATTTGTTATACGTTTGGTTTTTTATACTTTTCAAATATTAGCATGCCCACTCCCGAACCTGTCTTTTTTGCCCGCACCCTTATTAGCTGGTACGAGCGCCATCAGCGAAGTTTGCCCTGGCGCGAAACCAAAGATCCTTATGCCATCTGGCTTTCCGAAGTAATTCTGCAACAAACCCGGGTTGCCCAAGGTTTACCTTATTATTTAGATTTTATCAGCACCTATCCTACTGTATCGGATCTGGCCTTAGCCCCTCCCGACGAAGTGCTGCGGCACTGGCAAGGCCTGGGTTATTATTCGCGGGCTCGCAACATGCACCACACCGCCCAATACATCGCTTCCGAACTAAGAGGTATTTTCCCTACAACGTACCGGGAACTATTAAAATTGCGTGGTATCGGCCCTTATACGGCAGCTGCTATTGCTTCTTTTGCCTTTAAAGAAAAGGTAGCCGTAGTAGATGGCAATGTGTTCCGGGTACTGGCCCGGGTATTTGGCCTCAGCGACAATATTGCTTCGCCGGCGGGCAAAAAAGCTTTCCAGTTATTAGCTGATACGCTCATTCCGGCCGACCAGCCCGACACTTACAACCAGGCTATTATGGAGTTTGGGGCCATACAATGCACCCCGGTTATGCCCGATTGTTTGTTTTGCCCTTTACAGCAACAATGCTTTGCTTTTACAAACGGTTTGGTGCAGGTACTGCCGCATAAAGCCAAAGCCAAGGCATCGCGAGAACGTTTTTTTCATTATCTGGTTTTAAGCTGGGAAGAAAAGTACTACCTGAAAAAACGCACCCAAAACGATATTTGGCAGGGTTTATACGATTTCTACCTCCACGAAGCAGATAGTTCAGAAATAGATGTGGCAACCGTTATTAACGCAAGCTTATTCCCGGACACCACTGCAGAAAAAATAATGGCGGAACCGGCTTCTAAAATCTATAAACATGTGCTCACGCACCAAAAAATTTACGCCCGTTTTTATCTCCTACCACTGCAATCCCGTTTAAGGGAAGATACTTTGGCAAGCCTGGATTTAAAGCTTTTTACCAAAGCCGAAATAGAGCAGCTACCCAAAGCTATAATGATAGACAAGTATTTGAAAGACACTGTATTTTAGATATATTTACCTGAATGATTAAAGTATTTCTTTTTAAAATCCGAAATGTAATGCTTTATTCTTAAATTTAACCAAAACCAAACTAACCATAAACTAGCATGGCAAGTATTAACCGCGTAATACTAGTAGGCAACCTGGGAAAAGATCCGGAAATCCGGCATACCGAAGGCGGTATTGCGGTGGCCCGTTTCCCGATTGCCACTTCCGAAACTTTTAAAGATAAAGCCGGCAACAAGCAGGAACGTACCGAATGGCATAACATTGTTGCCTGGCGGGGCCTGGCCGAAGTAGCCGAAAAATACATGAAGAAAGGCCAGTCTATATATGTAGAAGGCAAAATTCGGACAAACAGTTACCAGGACAAAGAAGGCATACAACGTTACAGCGTAGAAATTGTAGCGGATAATATAACCATGCTGGGTGGCCGGGGCGAAAGCGCGGGCAATACCCAGGAAGCCGGCAGTAATAACAGCAGAGATAACGGCAACGCCGGTAAAGCAAACATGACGGCTTCTACCGCTTCTGCTTTCGACAATGAGCCGGACGACCTGCCGTTTTAAATGATGTTGGAACTAAAGAAAATATTTTGGCAAATATAGATGCAGGAGACCCTCCGAGTTATTTATCGGTTCTGGTTTCTGCTGTTAATTCTTCTTTAAGCCTGGACCTGGCGCTGTCAGTTGCCGGAATTTTGTTGTTATTGCTGCTTTCGGCGCTGGTATCCGGCGCCGAAGCAGCTTTTTTCTCTTTATCCGATGCCGAACTGGAAACGTGCCGGCAACGCCCGCAACGGACTTACCACTACATCATCTCGTTGCTTCAGAAACCCCGGCGGCTACTTGCTACCCTGCTGGTACTAGATAACCTGATAAATGTAGGGCTGGTAATGATTGCCATGAACCTGGCTATCCGGATTTACGGCAGCAATTACCTCAACTTTATTACGGTGGTTAGTTTGGCATTATTATTAACCATTGCGGTAGCTTTCTTCGGCGAGGTATTACCCAAAATACAGGCGACGCATAACCGCTTGTCTTCCGCGCGCCGCATGGCCTGGCTGGTTTACGCCGCTGATATTGTTTTAACGCCCATTACCTCTTTATTGCTGGGTCTCAGTAATTTTATTGAGCACAACGTGCGTAACAAACCCAGTTCAGATGTACTAAACGACCTGCAAAATGCCATTGATGCTTCCGTAACCGCAGAAACTACCGTAGAAGAAAAAGAAATATTAAAAGGCATCGTTAACTTCAGTACCATTACGGTAAAGCAGATTATGCGATCCCGGGTAGATGTGGTTGCTTTCGACCAGAATCTGTCTTTCACCGAATTACTTTCTTTAATTAACCAGGAAGGATACTCCCGGGTGCCGGTTTATGCCGATACCATTGATAAAATAGAAGGTATCTTATACATTAAAGATTTGTTGCCGCACCTGGATGCCGCTCCGGATTTTGCCTGGAAGCAACTAATCCGGCCGTCTTATTTTGTACCCGAAAGTAAAAAGATTGATGACCTGCTCCGGGAGTTTCAGGAAATGCACGTGCACATGGCCATGGTGGTAGACGAATACGGCGGCACGGCCGGCCTGCTTACTTTTGAAGATATTATAGAAGAAATAGTAGGGGAAATAAACGATGAGTTTGATGAAGAAGAACCACTGGAGTACGAACAGCTTGACGAAAATACTTATATTTTTGAGGCGCATACTTCTTTATCCGAATTTTGCAAAGTAATTGGTATGCCTACGGAGGTTTTAGAACCCATCCGGAAAAATAATGAATCGGTAGGCGGACTCATGCTGGAGCTTTTTTCCAAGATTCCGCAGGAAGGAGAAGAAATAATGTTAGACAGCTACCGGTTTGAAATAGATGCTGCCGATAGCACCAAAGTAAAACGCGTAAAAGTACATGTGGGCGACTCGAATGAAAATACAACCAAAGTGGCGTAAATACAGTCTTTATTTAACCGGTTTGTGCCTGCTGGTAGTTACAGCCTGTAAAGAAGATTTTACCCCGAAGCCCAAGGGCTACAACCGGATTGATTTGCCAATCCCCAAATACCAGCCTTTACTGGAAAAGCATCCTTACACCTTCGAATATTCGGTTTACAGCAAGATTCTGAAAGATTCGTCGCGGACAGCTTTGCCCCATTGGATTAATGTATTTTATCCCCGCTACCAGGCCAATATTCAAATTACCTACCGCCCGCTCAACAACGATCCGAAGACTTTAAATGCGCTGCTGGAAGATGCCCGTACCCTTACCATTAAGCACCAGATAAAAGCTGAAGCAATTGAGGGGGCCATTATTACAACACCTAAAGGCTTACGGGTAAGTGTGGCGGAATTATACGGCGAAGTGCCGTCTCAATTTCAATTTTATGTAACTGATAGCACTAAACATTTTTTTCGGGGCGCTTTGTATTTCCGCACCGCCACCGCCAACGATTCTTTAGCTCCCGTTATCGACTATATCAAAAAAGATATCACTCATCTGCTCAACACTTTGGAGTTTAAAGAATAAGTTTAAAGTTATGAGTTTAGAGTTAAGGGTAATAACTTAAATGATAGCAGCGAATAAGCTATTTATTTGCTTTTGTATTCTATCCCAAGCTGCCCAACAACATTTATTTTTAATCAAAAACATAAAACAACTTTTAATTTTTAACTTTTAACTAAATTCAGGGTGTCCGGCTTTTTTAATACGAAAATTGAGTTTCTGAAAGGTATTGGGCCGCAACGGGCGGCCTTGCTACAGACAGAACTGAATATTTTCACGTACGGCGACCTGGTACAACACTATCCTTTCCGCTACCTCGACCGCACGCAATTTTACCAGATCGGTGAACTGCACGAAGATTTACCTTTTATCCAGATTAAAGGCCGTGTAAAACGCAAAGAATTATTGGGCGAAGGCCGCAAACAACGCTTATCGGTTATTCTGGCCGATGCCTCCGGCGAAATAGAACTGGTTTGGTTTAAAGGCGTGAAATGGATGAATACCACTCTGCAGGTTGGTCCGGAATACATTGCTTTTGGCAAACCTACCTTGTTTAACAGCCGCCTGAATATGGCCCACCCCGAAATAGAAGAAGCAGCGGAGGTGAAGCAAGATCAAAGCTATTTGCAACCTGTTTATTCTACCACCGAAAAGCTCAAGAATCACCGCATTGATAGCAAAGCCCTGGTACGCATCATGGCCGAGCTGCTCAAACTTGCTGCGCCGCAAATACCCGAAACGCTTTCGCCCGCCATCATCGACCGGTATAAAATGCTTGCAAAAAGAGAAGCGCTGGCCCAGATTCACTTTCCTACGCATACCGATAGTTTACAGGCGGCCCGGTTCCGGCTTAAGTTCGAAGAACTGTTTTATGTGCAGCTCAAACTCCTGCGGCAAAAAAATGTGCGGCGCGCCGAATTGCAAGGCCAGGTATTCAGAAATGTGCCTACCCTTACGGAGTTTTACAATCATCACCTGACCTTTGAACTAACCAATGCCCAGAAACGGGTAATAAAAGAAATTTACAAAGATTTAGGCGCCGGCAAACAAATGAACCGCTTACTGCAGGGCGATGTGGGCAGCGGCAAAACCATTGTGGCGTTTATCTCCATGCTCATAGCGGCCGATAACAACGCGCAATCGTGCCTCATGGCGCCCACCGAAATCCTGGCCGACCAGCATTATACCGGCCTCAAACAGTTTGCCGATTTGCTGGGCATCAACATTGGGAAGTTAACCGGCTCCACCAAAAAGCGGGAACGCCACATTATCCACGAGCAACTTTTAAACGGGGAAATGAAAATGATTGTGGGCACGCACGCTTTGCTAGAAGACATCGTGCAGTTTCATAACCTGGGTTTATGCATTATAGATGAGCAGCACCGCTTTGGTGTGGCGCAACGTTCCAAGCTCTGGCAAAAAAATCCGCGGGTTATTCCGCACGTACTCGTCATGACGGCTACTCCTATTCCCCGTACCCTGGCCATGACCTTATACGGCGACCTGGATGTATCGGTGATTGATGAATTACCAGCCGGCCGCAAAGAAATTATGACGGTACACCGCTACGATGCCAACCGCTTGAAAGTATTTGGTTTTATCCGGGAACAGATCCGGGCCGGCCGCCAGGCTTATATTGTTTATCCGCTCATTGAAGAATCGGAAACCATGGATTACAAAGACCTCACCGACGGCTACGAGAGTGTAAAAAGAGCTTTTCCGGAGTATAATATCAGCATTGTGCACGGCAAAATGAAGCCCCAGGACAAAGACTTTGAAATGCAGCGCTTCGTAAAAAACGAAACCCAGATTATGGTGGCTACTACCGTAATTGAAGTAGGCGTAAACGTACCCAACGCCAGCGTAATGGTAATAGAAAGCGCCGAACGTTTTGGTTTATCGCAACTGCACCAGCTACGGGGCCGGGTAGGCCGGGGCGCGGAACAGTCTTACTGCATTCTCATGACGTCTTATAAACTGAGCAAAGAAAGCAAAATACGGCTGGAAACGATGGTTCGCACCAATAATGGTTTTGAAATAGCAGATATTGATTTGAAACTACGGGGCCCTGGCGATTTAATGGGCACGCAGCAAAGCGGGGTTTTGGATTTACTAGTGGCGGATCTTTCGAAAGATGCAAAAATTTTGCAGGAATCGCGGGCCGTAGTCCAGGATTTGCTGGCACAGGACCCAACGCTGACTTTACCCGAAAATGAAAATATCCGGCGGCACATTCAGTCACTTAGTAAAAATACGGTTAACTGGAGCCGGATTAGTTAAAAAAGAAGAGAGAAAAAGATTGAAAAATCAAAAATTAATCCGGACTAACTTTTTCTGAAAATTATCACTTACCTCTTTGGCTTCCAGGCCGGAACTGGTATTCTGAGAATAAACCGGATATGAAATGGTTGCTGGTTGTTTACTGATATAAAAAGCGTTTTCTCTCTCCCATTTACCAATGGCAATTAAGCCAAACAATACCAATACCTTTAAAATTAATTTCATAAAGTAAAAATATACCTATAAGCTATTTTGCTTTGATTGTACAATATTAATCACTTAAAAAAGAAGAGAAGTCCAGATGGCGTAAAGTTTATGTTATATTTTTTAATATCTGTTTTACTCAGCATTACCTTTGTATTCATACTTTAGAGCAGATACAAAAACCATTGAAATTACTTTATCCATCTCTATTTCTGTAAGATATGACGCTCTACCTTTAACCGCCTTCGCGTGAGTACCAGCAGCTTCATTTAAACCTCTTCTTCTATTTTTTTGTAATAATACAATTATTTATATTAGCAACAAATTTAATTTATAGGATTTTACATTGTTTTACATATTCCTTTTTAGATTACAATAGAATATTTCCATCTTTATATATTTTATTAAGATTTAAGTAGCTTAACATAATACAATATTTATTAAATAAACATTATTTCGAAATAAGAATTTGTATAAAGCACAAATACCAGCTTAAATGGCAATAGATAATATTATATTTTTGTTTTATTAGCAAGCGCAACCCCAGAGGTTTAGGTGCAGACCAGAAGCAAAGCTATTCCTTATACTAATATTCTCAGATAAAGCCGAAGCCCCGTCCAGCCAGCGTATTCCTCCGAAAACGCTGGCCGATGCCGCGGGTAAATCCTGACCTGCGAAAGCAACAACGGAAAAACTAATTTATTTAACCAATCCATAAACCTGAAAACGGCACTTCCGGAAAACCGCACGGCCTCGGTCTGCAACTAAACAGCAATCTGGTATCTGGATATTTAAAAGACTTTACGGTTTGGTTAAATGCCAAAACCATTATAACCGTAACCCAATCACCCAAGAAGCCCGGCACTCTGCAACTCAGCCGGTTAACTTCTAAGTAATAAGTAAGCACATTGAAATAAACAGTTCAAGAACCTAACAGGTATCATATTTTAATTCAGCAATTCATAAATTCCGGCTACTCCCTGCCCGCCGCCTACGCAAGCCGTTACCATTCCGTATTTTTTGCCGCGGCGGCGGAGTTCGTGAAATTGCTGAATACTGAGTTTGGCCCCGGAGCAACCCAGTGGGTGACCGGTAGCAATAGCGCCGCCGCTTACGTTTAGTTTTTCTTCCGGAATATCTAAATGCCGGATAACGGCCAGGGTTTGTGCGGCAAAAGCTTCGTTTATTTCAAAAAGATCAATATCATTGGTTTGCAAGCCGGCTTGCTTTAGCGCTTTGGGGACGGCGGCAATGGGCCCCATGCCCATAATACGCGGATCTACCCCGCCGGTGGCGTACGTGACCATACGGGCAATGGGCGTCAGGTTGAGTTCTTTCACCAGGCGTTCGCTCATTACCAACACAAAAGCAGCGCCATCCGAAGTTTGGGAAGCATTGCCCGCCGTAACGGTGCCATTTTGGGCAAATACCGGTTTTAATTTGGCCAGTTTCTCCGGGGAAGTATCGGCGCGCGGGCCTTCGTCGGTAGCTACCACGTAGCTTTGGATTTGCTTTTTGTTGTTTTCATCTACGTAGGTTTCCTCCACCGTAATGGGTACAATCTGCTCATTAAACAAACCTTCCTGCATGGCCTTAATGGCTTTCTGGTGCGACTGAAACGCAAACTCGTCCTGGTCTTCGCGGGTAACACGGTAATCTTTGGCCACGGCTTCGGCGGTTAGGCCCATGCTCAGGAAATACTCCGGATGTTTAAGCGCCAGGTTATAATTAGGCGCCGTTTTAAAACCTACCGTCGGCACCAGCGACATGGATTCCGTTCCGCCGGCAATAATACAATCCGAAATACCGGCCGCAATTTTACTACAGGCAATGGCAATGGTTTCGATACCGGAACCACAATAACGGTTTACCGTCATACCCGACACACTGGTAGGCAGCGATAACAAGGCAATCATCCGGCCCATTTGCAAGCCTTGCTCCGCTTCCGGCACGGCATTACCCACAATCAGGTCGTCTATGCGTTCTGGGTCTAATTGCGGCACCGCCGCCAGCAAATGCCGGATCACTTCGGCCGCCAGATCGTCGGGGCGCATAAACCGGAAGCCGCCGCGGTTTGCTTTGGTAATAGCCGACCGGTAACCGGCAACGATATAAGCATTTTGCATGTTTTTAGATTTTAGAAGTTGGGGTGTTTGGTATTTAATTTTAGAATTTTGATGGCAGACTTCCGGCGAACTTTCTTTGGATTGTTAATCAATGTTTAACTTTTTACCAGGGCTTTCATAATGGCTACGAAACATGATTTTTAATACAAACCTTCTCCGTAATGTCATCCCAGAAGCATCTATTTCCATATACCTGTTCATTAATTTTCACTTCCTAATTCCGCAGCGATTTACCTGTGGTTAAAATGCTTTTAATCCGATCCAGGGTTTTGGTTTCGCCGGTAAGCGACAAAAAAGCTTCGCGCTCCAGGTCTAATAAATATTGCTCCGATACCCGAGCCGGCGCCGACAAATCGCCGCCGCACATCACGTAAGCCAGCTTATGAGCAATTTTCTGGTCGTGGGCCGAAATATAATTACCCTCGAACATAGCGTACACACCCGTAATAAACATACCCAGGGCGCCGCGACCTAAAACTTTAATGTCCTGACGGAGTACCGGCTTGGTATAACCAGCTGCGGCCAGCTCTACGGCGGCCAGCTTTGCTTCGGCAATTAAGCGGTGGTGGTTCATGGTAATGGCATCACCGGGGCGCAGGTATTTCAGATCGAAAGCTTCTGCGGCGGAGGTAGATACTTTGGCCAGGGCAATGGTGGTAAAAGTATTGCGCAAACTGTTATACTCCGGATCACCTTCTTCAAAGGCATCGGCGGTGCGCAAGGTCATTTCTTTGGTGCCGCCGCCGCCCGGAATTAATCCCACGCCAAACTCCACCAGGCCCATGTAAGTTTCGGCGGCCGCCTGCACTTTATCGGTGTGCAAACTTAGTTCGCAGCCGCCACCCAAGGTTAAGCCGTGCGGAGCGGCCACAACCGGAATGGCACTGTACCGCAGGCGCATCATGGTATTCTGAAACAGTTGGATCATGCGGTTTAACTCCTCAAAATCCTGCTTATGGGCATACGTATAAACCAGCCCCAGATTAGCGCCTGCCGAAAAGTTGGCCGCATCATTCCCTATCACCAGGCCTCGGAAATCTGTTTCAGCAATTTCTACGGCTTTATTTACCCCCTGAATAACATCACTATCCATGGTATTCATTTTGGTATGGAACGCCAGGTTCAGGATGCCCTCTCCAATATCGTATAAAGTAGCCCCGGCATTTTCCCAAACCACGTTGCTAGCGCGATAATTATCCAGTATAATAAAGCTTTCGGCACCCGGAATTGGCTTATAAGTTTTGTTAGAGATATCGTAATATAAACGGGTGCCTTTTTCTGCTTTGTAAAAAGCGGTATGGCCGGCCGCCAGCATATCCGACACCCAGGCCGCGGGTTGGAGGTTTTCGGCAGCCATGGCTTTTACGGTATCGGCTACCCCTAGCGCATCCCACATTTCAAAAGGTCCGATTTCCCAGTTGAAGCCGGCCCGCATGGCATCGTCAATGCGGTATAACTCATCAGAAATTTCGGGAATGCGGTTAGAAATATACCGAAACAAACCGTGCGACGTAGCGCGGAGGAATACAGCGGCTTTATCGTGCTGGTTGTAAAAAGTTTTTAGACGCGCCGGCAGGTTATCGATGGTTTTAAGCAGTTCCAGGCTGGCGAACTTTACCTTTTGCTGGGGCGCGTAAGCCAGCGTTTGCAGGTTAAGGGTTAATATTTCGGTTTCGCTTTGGGCATTTTTGGTTTTCTGGTAAAAGCCTTGCCCGGATTTTTCGCCCAACCAGTTTTTCTCCAGCATTTGCAACACATAAGTCGGCAACTGGAACAAATCGCGGACTTCGTCTTTTTCGCCGGTAATGTATAATCCCTGCGCTACTTTCGCCAAGGTATCCAGCCCTACCACATCCAGGGTACGGAAAGTAGCCGACTTGGGGCGACCGATAACCGGACCGGTAATGCGGTCTACTTCGTCGATGTTTAAACCCAGCTTTTCCATCTGGCGGAAAATATCCATCATACTGAAAATACCGATCCGATTGGCAATAAATGCCGGCGTATCTTTGGCCAGCACCGTGGTTTTGCCTAAATACAAATCGCCGTAGTGCAACAAAAATTTAATTACTTCCGGGTGGGTGGCGGCGGTAGGTATTATTTCCAGCAACTTTAAATAACGCGGCGGATTGAAAAAATGCGTACCGCAGAAATGCTTTTTAAAATCTTCGGAGCGGCCTTCGGCCATTAAATAGATGGGAATACCGGAGGTGTTGGATGTAATTAAAGTGCCGGGTTTACGGTATTGCTCTACCTGCTGGAAAAGCTTTTGTTTGATTTTCAGGTTTTCCACTACTACCTCTATCACCCAATCGCAGTCCGCAATAGCTTGTAAATTATCATCGAAGTTACCGGTAGAGATTAAACGCGCATCTTCTTTCCGGTAAAGCGGGGCCGGATTAGCACCAATAGCGGTTTGCAGGGCACTATTTACAATCCGGTTTTTTACGGCCGGACTATCCAGCGTTAAGCCGCGCTGCGCTTCTTCTGGCGCTAGGTCTTTCGGCACCATATCCAGCAATAATACCTGTACCCCAATATTAGCAAAGTGGCAGGCAATACGCGCGCCCATTACGCCCGAGCCCAGAACCGCCACTTTTTTGATAATTCGTTTCATAGATATTTATAGGTGAAGAAGAAAGCTTTAGAATGAGTGATGGTGTGAATGAGTGATGCTGTAAATGAATTGAATTATTAATATTTGATCTAACTTTCTTTATTTTAGCACAATACATCCGCTCACTAATATATTTCTCTTATTAATAATCTATTGTCCTTATTTATTTACTACCAGTGTTACCAAAATATCCTGCCCTAATGTTGTACAATGCCGATCAAGATAATAAAGCAAAAGGCTATTCCGCAGAATAACCTTTTGCAATGTTTTCGTCTTTTTCCGGATTGGTAGTAAGCGGCCCCGCTCTCCCGGAAACCAGTAGTTTCTAAGTCTTATGGCTATTTACTTACGATATATATTATCAATCAGCTCCCGGTAATTAGTAGCTATAACTTTCCGCCTGATGCTTAGTTTGGGTGTAAGTTCGCCATTATCAATACTCCATGGCCGCGGCAATAATCTAAAGCCTTTTATTTGCTCGTAGTTAGCAAAGCTTTCGTTGTATTTCGCTATATCTTTTTTAAACTTCTCGCGCACCTTCGGATGGTCTATCATTTCGGCATTGGAAGTATAAGCAATATCGTGCAACCGGCACCATTCCTGCAAATCGCCGAAGGAAGGTATAATCAGGGCGGCCGGAAACTTTTCACCTTCTCCCACTACCATGGCCTGTTCAATCAGCAAAGATTCTTTTAACTTGTTTTCGATAAGTTGAGGAGCAATATATTTACCGCCGGAGGTTTTAAACATTTCTTTCTTGCGGTCGGTAATTTTTAAATATCTGCCGTGCACAAATTCGCCGATATCGCCGGTATGAAACCAGCCATCGGCATCAATTACCTCGTCGGTCAGGTCGGGGCGTTTGTAATAACCTTTCATTACGCTGGCACTACGGGTTAATATTTCCCCGTCTTCGGCAATTTTGCATTCTACATCGTTTACCAGCGGGCCTACCGTACCAATTACATTTTCCTCCGGGTTGTTGCGGTTAAAAGCAATAATCGGGGAAGTTTCGGTAAGGCCGTAGCCTTCCATTACGCGTATTTGCCCGGCCCAGAAAACGCGGGCTAAGCGTGGTTGCAAAGCCGCCCCGCCCGAGGCAATAGCAATTACATTGCCGCCGAGCGCTTCGCGCCATTTATTAAAGATTAGTTTGTTGGCCACGGCCAGTTGCAGGTTATATAAGGCACTGCGGTTTTGGTTATCGTATTTAAGCCCCAGGTTTATCGCCCATAAAAACAGGTTACGCTTTACACCGGTCAGTTCCATGCCTTTGGCCACAATTTTATCGTACACTTTTTCAAGCAAGCGCGGCACGGTAGCAAAAATATGGGGCTTTACTTCTTTTAAATTATCCCCGATGGCTTCCATGCTTTCGGCGAAGTAAACAGAAACGCCAAACATCATATAAACGCAGGTGAGCATCCGTTCATAAATATGGCACAAAGGCAAAAAGCTCAGGGCGGTATGCCGGTAATCTACGGGCACAAAAGGGCTGCTCGAGTTACAATTACTAATCAGGTTGCTATGCGTTAGCATAACGCCTTTGGGTTTACCCGTCGTGCCGGAGGTATAAATAAGGGTTAAAAGATCTTCCGGCGTAATCGAAGCTTTTATTTCTTCCAGCAATGGCAAATCCTGATTATCGGCCTGGGCAGTTAGTTCGCTCCAGTGCGGCGCGCCCTGCACCCGGTCGAAGGTATATACGGCCTGAATACCGGCAATATCGGAAGTAGCGGCCAGCACTTTCCGGTACAGGTTTTCGTCCGAAACAAAAACAATCTTTACATCGGCATCCTGAAAAATATACCGGTAATCTTCTACTGTAATGGTGGGGTACATGGGTACCGACACGGCCCCTACCTGCTGAATACCATGATCAGCAATCAGCCATTCGGGGCGGTTCATAGAAATCAGGGCAATTTTATCGTCTTTCTTTACGCCTAATTTTAATAAACCCAAGCTAACCTGGTTGACGGCAGTCATTACTTCCTGGGTACTTTGCTTTACCCACTGGCCGTTTATTTTGGCGGCCAGGCAATCGGTTTTTGGATATTTATTTAACTGATAAGGCAGTATGTCAAAACCTCTTTTAATTTCCATTATGGTGGTGGGGGTGCTACATGAAATAAATGGCTCAAATAAAGGCTTTTTCTGGATATATCCAACTAAACCTAACGAGATAAACCCAATAAGCCGGCTTTTTCTATTGTTAACAAACCTTTGTTTTATCCTGTTTAAAATTTATTAATTTTGATTTCTGTAACTGCTGTTTATGAATTTATCAATTTTCTTTGCACCCCTACGGGACTTCCCGGATACATACGCCCACGATGCCAAATCTGTTGGCAATGCCGTGTCTGCTTTTGTGCATAAGTTTCCGGACTGGCGCGGTGCCGATATTGCCCTGATCGGGGTAAATGAATACCGGGGCGCCGGTTTGGAGCCCGCGCCGCAGCATCCGGCCGAAGAAGTACGCAAAAAATTTTATAACCTTAAAAAAGGTACCGGGGCTTACAAAATAGCTGATTTAGGCAACCTGCTTCCGGGCATTACGCTCGAAGACACATATCTGCGCCTAAAAGAAATAGTAGAGAATCTGCTTCATCACCAAACTGTTCCGGTTATTATTGGCGGCAGCCACGACCTAGATTACGGCCAGTATTTAGGTTACGAAAACTTAGACCAGGTTATTAACTTGGTTACCGTCGATTCTTGTATTGACATGACCGAAGGTCCGGACATACCCCAGCATAAACAGCACCTGCACCGCATATTAATGCACGAGCCCAATTACCTGTTTAGTTTAAGCCACGTAGCCTATCAATCTTATTTTGTAGCTTCCGAGGTAACCACTACGCTGGAGAAACTTCATTTTGAAACCTTGCGTTTAGGCGAATTGCACCAGAACATACAGCTGGCCGAACCTGTTATCCGGCACGCCGATTTGCTTAGTTTTGATGTAAATGCCATTAATGCGCAGGCCGCCCCCAATACTTCCGGCAGCAACCCTTTTGGCTTAAGCGGCGAACAAGCCTGCCAGTTATGCTGGTACGCCGGCCTAAACGATCAGTTAACTTCTTTTGGCCTCTACGAATATCATCCCGAAAAAGACCACTTAGGCATCACCGCCATGACCTTATCGGTTATGCTTTGGTACTTTATAGAAGGATTTTATAACCGCAAAAACGAGACTGATTTTAAAAGCAAAAAGTTTTTAAAATACGCCATTGGCTTTCACGACAACCCCAATAAAATGCTTTTTTACAAAAGTAAAGTGAGCGATAAGTGGTGGATGGAAGTAGAAGCCTTAGGCGAAGATAAAAGGGTAAAAATAGTACCCTGCAGCTACGACGATTATTTATTAGCCGCCAAAGGCGAAGTTCCCAACCGCTGGATTCTGACCCAGGGCAGAATGAGTTAAGAGTTGAAAGGTTAAAGGTTGAAAGGTTAAAGGTTGAAAGTTAAAATTATAGCCCTGAAATTATTATTTAAACTATTCCATATAAACTGTTAAGGTGGAAATACCATTACCTACTTACAACAAACACCAGCTAGCCTTGCGCAATGGCCAGGACCGCGACGAAATCTGGATTGCGTACCAGGGTAAGATTTATGATGTTAAAAAATCGCGGCTCTGGCGCCGGGGCAATCATTACGAGCACTGGGCCGGGCAGGACTTAACCGCCGAACTAAAAGATGCGCCGCATACCGAGTATGTCTTCGATAAATTTGAGGTGATTGGTTTGCTGAAAAGCTGAGTAACTAATATTATACAAACTGGTAACAGACTGATTTATTACCATTCATTGCCATCGAAGTTGTTTAGAGTTTTTACTATTAGGCACTTTTGAATAAAAAGAATCTCCTTGAGGGGATTATAGGGGTGTTTATTTATCATTAATACTTGTAAACATCCCCCTACTCCCTTCAAAGGGGGACTTTTTTCATTAATTTTAAAACTCTAAACAAGTTCATCATTCTAAAAGATTTAATCAATTAGGCAGCCGATTAGATCATGGCGGAATAACGGGTTTGGGTGCCAATATATTTCTTTTATTTAATGGTTGGCGTGTTACCAGTTACTAATTACATAAAGCAGCCTTTTGCCTTTAGAAAGAATAATTCACAATTCATAATTATTCAAATTTTGTTGTAACTTTGCGCGGCAAATAACAATACGTATTTGCCATGCCTGCATCATCTCCCAAAATACTTTTCGAAGCTTTAACTTACGACGACGTTTTACTGCTTCCGGCTTATTCTGAAGTTTTACCCCGCAACTGCGATACTTCTACCCCGCTTACCCGCAACATCCGCTTAAACATTCCTTTGATTTCGGCGGCAATGGATACGGTAACCGAAGCTGACTTGGCTATTGCCATGGCTCAGGAAGGCGGCATTGGCATTATTCACAAGAATATGTCTATTAAAGAACAGGCCGACCAGGTACGGAAAGTGAAACGCTCAGAAAGCGGCATGATCCTGGACCCGGTTACCCTGGACGAACACGCCACCCTGGCCGATGCCCTGCGCATGATGCGGGAATTTAACATTGGTGGTATTCCGGTGGTTAATGCCGAGCAAAAATTGGTGGGCATTATCACGAACCGCGATATCCGGTTCCAGAAAGTTTCCACCCAGCCTATTTCGGAAATCATGACCCGCGAAAATCTGATTACGGTAAAAAAAGGCACCAGCTTAGCCGAAGCCGAAGATATTCTGCAGCAATACCGCATCGAGAAATTACCAGTAGTAGACGAAACCGGCAAACTGGTTGGTTTAATTACTTATAAAGACATTTTAAAGAAAAAGCACCGCCCCAATGCCTGCAAAGACGAGTTTGGCCGTTTGCGCGTAGGTGCAGCCGTAGGCGTAACTCCCGATACCCTTAGCCGGGTAGCCGCTTTAGTAGAAGCCGGGGTAGATGTTATTAGTGTAGATACCGCCCACGGGCACTCTAAAGGCGTACTGGATGCTGTGCGCGAAATAAAACAGCATTTTCCGCAACTAGATTTAATGGCCGGCAACGTAGCTACCGCCGAAGGTGCCAAAGCCCTGGCCGAAGCTGGTGCCGACGCCGTAAAAGTAGGGGTTGGCCCCGGTAGTATCTGTACCACACGTATTATTGCGGGTATTGGCGTACCGCAATTATCGGCGGTAATGGAAGCAGCCCGCGGATTGGCCGGTACTGATGTTACGATTATTGCCGATGGCGGTATTAAATTTTCCGGCGATGTAGCCAAAGCCATTGCCGGCGGCGCCAGTTCCGTTATGATAGGTTCTTTACTG
>Ga0210040_10005456_pt1 | contig 16198 bp, 3 predicted proteins | sample CryGeyCG12114_NA_FD_185462 | JGI IMG/M metagenome (GOLD analysis project Ga0210040, IMG submission 185462) | Groundwater microbial communities from aquifer - Crystal Geyser CG19_WC_8/21/14_NA (SPAdes) (version 2) | ecosystem: Environmental > Aquatic > Deep subsurface > Groundwater | place: USA... | reverse complement strand
TAAGCCTTTTCTCACATCATTAAATAGCACTTTCAAAATACCTGATTTGGCTCACGGACTTTTCTAAAATGTTTCCCTTGTTCTTATAAATAGACAATGTCAACTCCAAATTGCTCCACTCAGGACATAAACTTGGATTTCAACGATTATTGACTTCACCAAGCTTAAATTACATGGCTCATCATTATTGATGACAAGTGTGGACTAACTAATGATCTCAGCTTACACAAGAAATCTTTGTCAACTAACTAAGCTAGAGTATTTAACATCTCCCATGTACCATGTATCCGGCAATCTATAGTCAAGTTAATAAATTCGTGTCTACCTTTTGTTCAGTCTTGATAGGAATTCGTGTTTTAAAGCATTTGGGTTTAACTAAATAACTTGGACTGTGTTATTAAGTCCGAACAAGGACAAACATATGCCTAAACTCACACTGCTGCTGATAGACTCGCAAGTCTGACATAAAACTGTTGTGTTCTTCATGCATATGCATTTGAATTGCGTGATGAAATGCAGAGAGAAAAAACTATTACTCACTCATTATTTTATCTGTGTATAATAATCCTCTTAGTATTGTGAGTGAACGGAATTCGTATTATTGAAATGTAGTAGCATTATCATCATCATTGTGAACGGATGAATTTATACTTGATCGCATTTGATGTATAAAAACGTTAATCATAGGTATTACTAGTTAGGATTCATTATTGAATGAAAACCAGGAGCTGTTTGCTACTTTAACTCGTTCAACTCAACCATTTTGTCTTAACTAGGGCTTAAACGGGTGGAAACTAAAAAAAACAATCATAATAATCATGTTAAATAATGTTCAATTTTTATAGCAATTTGAAACACTCTACTACTTACGAACACACTACCATGTCATTTGTTGGGCTGCCATAGGAAATGTTCAAGCCAGTGTTTCTTTGTGAGCACAGCATGCAAACCCATGTAAATTTCCATAGGTAAATGTGTGTAGAAACATTGTAGTCACATTGTCATGACCGTAGCGTGCACCTCTCAAGGATGAATTGCGAATCATTCAATTATTTCACATGCAAAGTCTCACACTTTAAAGCCACTTCCGGCTGATGGTGGTGGCTTGCATGCATGCAACTTTCAGTTGGTATTAGACTAACTATGGGTCCCTTTTCCTCCCGAACTTATATTAACTAGTTCAAAAACTGTGCAGATGATATTTACGGCAGGAACCTGGTCATTTTGTTTCTTATATGTAAAGTACACACCATACATCTGTACCAGATATATAGTCAGTTAGTTAGTTGGTCTCATTTATGATTGGTCGTGGTACAATATACTACAGACGTGTGTGCATGCATGCATGCATATTTATACCATGTATGGAAGTTGCGCCAAAGTTAACAATGTTAAACCACTGCTAACAAATAAATATATAGGAGACTAACTAACTAAAAGAAGACGCAGCAGTTTGTTTGCCTCAAATTATTAAGTAAGCAAGTACGTGAATAAGGAACTAACTAACTAACTAACAAACTAATGCAAAAGCTTGTAAAGTTCCTTTGGTACAGATGTGCGTACCAAAAACAGTCTTAAACTTTGCTCAACAAATAGCAGAGACAAAGAGGACAGAAGAGGACCATGAAAATCAGTAGCGGAACTTTTCATGCTCCGCTAAATACCTTTCAGAACAAATATTTGTTTGCCAAAGCAAGGATATTTCTCATTTAAGTTAGTTAGTTTTGTTCATCATTCTTTATTGTTTGTCACTATTGAGTAGCTTTAATACCATATCCAAAATATGATGCTATCCGTACGGTCGCATTTAGAAAACACTTTTCCACTTTGGTTAGTTACTAAGCCAGTTACAAACTTGTTAGAATTCAACACAAGTTCTAATAGAACACATGTAAAGCTTAAGTGCATATCTATCTAAAAGTGTGCATGTTTCATAATAATTCCTGCAAGTGCAAGTCACCTAAAATGCTCGCGAGAAGTTCACTTTTAAAGTTAGTAGTAAGCTAGTTAGTTAGTAAACTAATGTGAATGTATGCTTTCATAAAAAAGCGTTCATTTCATGCTGTGTATGTAAGTTACTTTTACAATGCCATGGTTGAAACTCGAGTCAAGAGGTGTCGATTTTTAGATACTAAGTTGTACGTACAATGGACATGCTCATAGTTAGTTAGTTACCATGCACTGCTATCTTTGGCTCCTTGGCATTACCCAAACTAACTTTAAAGCTATGGTTAAGTGAGCCTGGAGTTTGAAACGGTGATTGATACGAGGAGACTTGTATTGCCAAGACGAGATGAAGAAACGATCCATAAGTGTCATCAGGCTGTCATCCACTCTCGCCTTCATTTATCTTACAGTGTCATGATGACTGAAGCAATGTGAGGGAAATCTTTTCTGGGAAACAACCATGAAATTTCGTAGCCACCTTCTGAAAAATTACTAACTATGAAAGTTTGACAAATCCTTGAGGAGTCATGTATTAATGATGTATAGACGACGCTAAAACACAAGTTCTCGTGTCTAATGAACAATGTAATTTGAAGAAATATATGTAATGATTTTTTCTACCCTAGCCATATTTCTAACTCACTAACTAACTAACAGTAGCTAACCAACTAAAAGATGCAAACACGATTATTAGGTGAAGCAACAGAAATTTCAAGTGTACAGCATTAGTAGATACAGCTTAAAATCGTAAATGCTATACAACAGTAATAGTGCATTTTTTTCAGCAACTATAAGCTCAAACTTACTTGGATTTTTTTGCTTGTTAGTTACATAGATATAGATTACATAGTAAAATTTTATCTGTGAGCACAGTGCCGTCAACATATTATATTTACTTGTCTCTCACACATTCATTTCTCACTCTGTCACTCATTACCACATCGTCTGCAAGGATAGATTTGGGTTGGGTGCTGCTACCCTAGAATTTGACTCGTATAATAAAACAACAACAACTGGCATGGACAAAGCAAGAAAAATAGTTTGACGGGCAAATTTCACAGTTGACTGGCTCATTGCAAATGGATGAGCCGTCACATAATACTTTGACTGGAAAAGGAGCATTGTCAATAATTCCAACAGGGTAAGTGAATTTTAATGGAGGCCACGAAAAAAAAATCCCATCTTCCCTGTAATTACTTATTATTACTGTGGGAAATGAAATATGAAAAGTCCTCAAACTCCTTTCGTGCACTACTAACTATCATAAAAATATGCATGTATTCGCATGTTGAACCATTTCCAATCCGACAAAGCCAAACAATGCATCCAATTTTTCCAATGTAAATTATATGGAGGATACAACTAATGAGTCAAGAACTTTCTATGCCTACACAGCAAGCTAGTTAGTTAGTTGGTTGGTTACAAACTGCACCAATTATCCTTGCAAAAATATTATGACAGCCAAGCCAAGTAGTTAGCTTCACATATAGGATCTAACATCCTACGTAACTAACCAACTAACTTACTACAGATATCCAACATGTTGCATAAACATTTAGAACACTGCACATAACTGATGGAATGGTAATTATTATTGGAGAAAGATAATAATGGGACTAAATGCCTACTTATGTTGAATGCCTATTGTTTTGTTTTAATTATGTTTCGCAGCTCGTTCACATACCATAGGCAATGCGAATGGATTGCATCCCCATATGCAGACTTTGCAAACAACACGCACACACTTATACAACACATTGTTTGTCATTATGGCATGTTGAATAAATGACTGGGTTTCAAATAGTACTTTCGGTTCACTCAACGGAAGAACAATGCTGTCGTACAGAGCGCGTAACAACAACATCCTTTACCATGTGTAGATAACGTGAACTACTCTTTTTTTCGCGTCCCATGCAATCTGCTAGTAAGCAATGTAGGAACACCGTGTTCTTCATCAGGTGCTTGAATACATTATTTATGATAATGCAAGTAATGATCATTATTACTAGTTACTAGTCGCCTTCATTACCATCGTGATTAGGTGTTCTCCTCTCTACCTAGTTATGTAGTATACAGTTTAAACTCGGGCTAATGTCATGTCTCTCCATTCCGTGTCACCATGATTATTCTTATAGTCTAATGAGCAGCTCCTCTTTTCACTTGGATTCATATGTGAGCCGCAAAATTTTGAGCATTGAGTATGCACACATTGATGGAAACTTTGGTGTCAATAATCTGTAGTAAATATATGAGAGCAGCAATGTAAGTAGTAATGTTTGCCTATCGTGATGATGGGATATACCAAATACAAATAGGGACATTACATACATATGAAGAATCCTAAGCTAGATAGTTTTTTTAAAAGAGTGGAGAGAATTAAAGTAGTATTTTACGGGGTAAACACCAGTGTACAAATAAATGCTTGAATCAAAAATAATAGTTTCCTTTATTGTAAACGAGCATTGTTGAGCGAAAGGAATGCCATTATTAAATACATGACACGTAAAGGCTCGTCAAGGTATTTTCATCGAATAAATAAAAAGGTCGGTCACGCCAACTTTTTTACTCTAGTATGAATGAATATTTTCGTGTATACAGATTGTAATATGAAAGGATTTGTTATATTTTTGCAGCAGATTTCTCCTATGGAGTATTATTGACACACAGCTTTGGAACAATGGCAATAATTCGCTGTTTTTCAAGTCACATTATTTGCACTCACTACAATCGTTTTGTTTTGCAAGGCCTGACAAAGTTGGCAAAAGAAAAGCCGCGAGATGAATATTCATCACGTACAAAAAATAATGTTGTTGCAACAGTACTATACTTCAAAGACGAGCTCATATTTTTTTCGAGCATCAATTTTCCATAGAAAACACATAATCGTAAAATAGAATGTACTGATTGGAAATAATGCTTGCGGTAATTTGTTAAAGGCGAGCTTAATTTGTTTACGTAGCTACTTTACTTTTTTATGCAGTCAGCTTAACTTATGACTGTAAGTCATGCTAAACTAGTGTGCTGCTGAAAGCCGCTAATTTACTTTCCATGTACCCTTTCTAATTGTTAAAATTCAGATTAACTCTATTACTTGGCTGGGGCCACAGAATGTGCAAGCTCATTCATTATCTTTATCTTGACTAAGAAGAAGGTTTTGTTCAAATCATTTTTTTACTCGGTAATGAGAAAAAGATAATTGCAAAAACTGACAAGATTATCACCATTACGTTTAATTAATTTGGTCTGCATTTCTTCTGCAAATGGCATTTGCGATTGCAAACTCATCAGCGTGAATCCGATATTGGGCTTTCTACATGCATAGGTTATTTGTTTTCCACTATACATTTAATTCAATATGATTGTGTTCCAACTTCTAAAAGTTAATACTATTGCTCACATATGTACATACATGCAATTCACACATGTATTTCGTTGTACAACAAGCAAAAGAACTTATTACAAAAGCTACGGCAGTTCAACGTAGTTTTTTTAGGTGTTGGCAAACTCGTTTTCATATCACATCTGAAGAAAACATCTTTCCACAGAACGACCACAGTTGTTAGCTAGTTTAGCTTGTCAAACAGAAGAATACAAATGTGAAAAATGGGTCGTGGTCGGCAATTAATGTGACTACTAATGAGCATTGAGAAGACAGCATGGCATTTGAGATACAGAAAATGGACAATAGACAAGTTGCTAAATGCAGTCCTGATGTTAATGCCACTGTTGTTAAATGAATGTCAGTCAGTACATACACATATATGTAAATAGAGCAGTTAGAACGGCACCATTTACCGCATAACTTGGTTTTAACTAATACAACGGAAATTTTTTCATCTACTCAATTGATTGTCATTTCTATTATCAGCAAAGTGTGTCTATAGGGTTCCAATGTTAGCAAACTAACCAACTTTCACCAATCTTGGTGATTCATAATGTATAGTTGGTTTTTTCATATTCTGCACACAGAATTAAAGCTATCTAATTTAACAGGCTGTATATATGTAAAACGAATAGTTTAATATGAAGTAGCTACATTGTGCATACATGTGTATTTAATTTTTGGAAACCCTCATCAAAATGAGTAGTGGTTACTGAATAAGGAAGGAAATGGTACACGTTTTGAAGCAATGGAAAGGCGTCATGCTGATTATTTGTATGCAAATGGCTGTCGGCGGCATTCTAACTCCATTATGTTAATATGGGTATTAAAGGCCTGCAATTACGAGTCGACCACAATCTCCCAGGGCTATTAGTTAGAGAAAAAGCTGAGAACACTGATCATGCAATGCAAAACAAACTTTTCCAAAAGGTTCATAAGCGTGTAGCATACACATTGAAACTAGACTGCAAACATGATCCCATAAAGGAAGCTCACTTTCCTATATAATTTTTAATGAACGGCAAATTATCTTTGTGAAACGATAAGGCTTCTGTTAATTGCACAACTAAATAAATTCTAATCACTCTTATCAACTGAGACGGGTTACATTGTTTAATTTAATCATACTAAAATGCTGCTACTAACTAAAGCATATTGCGTGCATTATCTAGTTTATAGATTGGTTCGGATAGGAACATGATAAACTTTCTTTCATTGAGCCATATGTATGTGTAGGCATGTAGATAAATAATTACACAAGCTATTCATACAAGTCTTTACATAATAAAATCAAGTCCATAATTCCAGCCGAAACTAAGGAAATGGAAATGAGCATTTCATAATAAGCTCAAAAGGTAAAAGCTTTTTTTGGTAAACACTGTACAACACGCAACCGGCTTCAACAGACCGCTAGAAAAGTTTACAATGTATAAAAGGGGTGAATGTGTTTCCAACTAAAACAAAACCATCATTTCAATAGTACACAGGTATCTATTACAACTGGGAAGACGAAAAAAAAGAAGCAGCAGGAGAAACTAACTAAAAGTAGAGATCATGGAGCAAGATTTCCTGTTTGTGAAAAAAAGAATCCTTCGCTTACCTATGGTTAGTTACTTACTTAGTTAGCTCCTAAATAGCTATAACTTGGTTAGTTAGTTACATAGTTAAAAAAACGCAACACATATCACAGAGCATCTTTTTTCTTCTACAATAATATTATTATCTATTTATTATCTTCCCACTATATAGTACCATTAGGAGAAAAAATGTTTTTTCTTCCCAGATGATGTCCCCTACATTGTTCGTCACTTATTAAGTGCTTGTAGTTAGATCCCTTTTAATACACTGTTGTTGTCTGGCCACGTTTTTTTTGTCTTTATGGGTGTCCGTCTCTTTTTGAAGCGACCTCCAGTAGTACTAACTAACTGACTAACTAACTTGCTATATTCTATCTGTGTTCACTAATAACAACTACTCCCAAGTATTTTATCTTCTTGTAAGTTACCTATATTATCTATTTGACATTATCTCCAGTTGGTCGAGTATAGGAACTGTGAGAGAGAGTTTAGTTTTGCATTTTGCGCTTATCTCACCTGTTTCCTAACTAACTAACTAACTAATGTCTACTGGTGTAGTAGAATTCGTCTTGTTTGTATTGCAGCATGTCGATAACGGGGAGAACATAAATAATTGTCTTTTTGGGCACAGAAAGAACAATGCAACAAAGGTGAAATAAATATGCTCCACCGTTTACAAACGTCATATCAAACTTGCTCCAATGTCAAGTTATGGACTGACAGTAAGCAGCGGTGAGTACAAACTGGTTCCATGTAAGTTTGTTAGTTGACTGTGTGGAGCAAACTTCCTGCATCCATGTCTACAGTGTTTTTGGACTGATGTGTTTCCATTTTTCTCGTAAAATTTCCAGTTATCTAAACAAAAAATGCAGAGAGCTGCAGAGAGAGAGTAAGATTTAAGTTTGGAGCAATAGAATAACATAATATGGAACGAATGAATGCCATATGATTAGCACATTGAAAGACTGCAATGTTTTTGGAAATGGCAAATAGTATAGAATCCATAGGTTTAAATCTTTTTTAGATAAATATAGTATAGCACGCAACGCAAGGTGTATCAAGATTGAAAACAAAGTTTTCTTGGCAATCCAACAAACATCGTGAGAACAAGTATATAATGATTTCATAATTATAAAGTAAAGAATCCACCTTTTGCGTTAGAAGCGTTGTTTGCGTGCTGTTTAAATTAAGAGGATAAGCGCTACGATGAGTTTTCTTTGTAGTAGTTAAAATGCTCAGACTGGAATGGTAACTAAATTCCATGGAGTTGAAACAAAGTGAGTTCATAGGCAAAGCCTTATGTACGAACTTTGTAAAAGAATGCTTTCATTGCAATTATATAGTACGTTCAGATTTCACATGCCATCAGAGTGGAAGAAAAATTGTTCTAAAAAATGATTTCATGTGTTGTGAAACAACAGTGCTGGAGATTATAAGATGTAGGCTGCGCCTAACGAACAAACTAATAATAATGGATACATGGATCATATGCTAGGGAAAGGGGCGGCCTCGTTGATTGACAGCATAATCTGAGTGTAAATTACGGTTTTAGACGTACCATTTCGTGAGATGCACATCCCCAAAGCTATAATATAATTGTTACAGTAATACACGCAATTTCAAAGGAGCTCTTCTTATCTGATAACAACCGTCACGTGGCACATCCGTTCCAACTCTAGAATTTCCTCCGACTGGTTAAAAAATGGTCATTTTTAACCTCAATATACCCATTTAAAGACATTTTTCCTTGGAAGTTTCCATTTTTTGCCAAAATATTTAATTCCTTTCCTACTCAATCATAAATGAAACTAACTAGCTATGACTGAAAAATAAGAAGACAATAAAACTTGACTGACCACAACACAACAACAAGTTATGAAAAAAATAAATTTTAAAAAACAGTGTGAAAACACAACTTAACCTTGCTTGAAATGCTCGCGTGAACATTTTTGCTGTGAATCGAGCATTGCATAAGATGGAAATCAGTGATTACAAATTTATTTATCTTTTGTCTCACTGTTATCATAGCCGTCGATCTAAATGCAGACATTACCTGTGTACCATAGTTAGTTAATCCATACTTCCTGCTTTTAATGATCTCACCTCATTTGAACTCAGCTGGACACTCATAAGCAACATAGAAGTTTACTACCAAGATGACAACTTGATACCGTGTTAAAGGTCTCGTACTAACTTATTCCACGTACCAAATGTCATATGGTTTCATATATCTAGAACTAACCAACTAACTATAGCCTACTTACTTATGTGTAACTCACTTGGCCACTCTCCAAGCCACTGGTTTTCCTTTTCCCTCAATAAAGGAGCAATGTAAAAACACTTTTGAAACGCATTAATTATTATTCCATGTAATTTGTGGGGATTTAAAACCAACTCATTCATAATAGGACGTTAATATGCAGGATTAAGAGCAGCTAATACGCAATGTCAAGGTTAATACCACATTGTGTATTATGAATATCTACAGCGCATGATAAAAAGTGGCTAGAAGCGATAAATTTTTTTCCTGCCATGCAAACTTGTTGATGTGTTGCTAATTCTTAAAAAACAGAACGATTACAGCCAATAAGCCTTTAAGTTGTTCTTTCCCAGACAAGACAAGTTCAACGGATGTTTCCCGGCCAGAGAACATCATGTCAAGCAAAAAAGAGCATTGTTTGCTCCTTGTATGTATGTTTTCTCTCACTCACCATGGAATGAAATAATATAATGAAATGGCCAAAGTCACAAAATATAATAATCAACCTGTCAGAAACTATCACGTAAAGGGTGCAACCGGGTGAAAACCGGTTCCATTGTACAACATAGTATCATGTATGTATTTGTGACTGACTGACTAGTGAGTGAGTAGGGGTATTAGTAAGTCAACTTAGTTAGTATACGATCATCCACCAGTAGTATATTACATTATTATTTTAGCTCACATGTAATAATGCTGGGAGATTAGGACCATCTTTTGTTTTCAACTTGATGATCCCAACCAACTTTATGTGTCTGTGTGAGGAAAGGAGGTGGATGAAGAAAAAAAAGTTCTACAAGTGGCCATGACAATGAACATTGTATATTTCTTCCCATATGACATCTGCCTGTCTGCTCAAGTGTGTATAAAGATGTAGCTAATGGTTCACTGTGTGTATACCATAATTACATTGGTGGTAATGCCAGGTCTTGAGCGACCACATTACATAGCAGCCTTGTATCATTACATCTTGTAAGCTGATCGCTTCCATTTTCTCTAAAATGTTCTACTCCTACTATTTTACACTGGTGGCTATCCCATTCATGTGAAAATTATAGACCAGTTACTTTTTAATGTGTACCTTGGACAGTTTAAATGTGTGCATGGACTTGTATCGCATCTTGGGATCAAATTAAAATATACATCATGGAGTAGTATTTTCTGTGTTTGTGTGTACACAAAAAAAATCATTTGGATCCAACTATCTCTTTGCCTAGAAGCAAAAATACATATACTGGCTCGTTCATAATTCCATAAGCAAGGTATATGTTTGTTAGTTAGGTAGTTAGTTAGTTACAACTGTAGATGTATTACATTCAATGCGTGTGCGACCAGCGTAAAGTGGTTATCTCTAGAAATATTTAATAATGTGTGCTTGATGGATGATATAGGTTTGTTTTGCTCGACTTATTCATATTAATAAGTTCAAACATTTGTGCAAATTCGTCGACCTGAGCTGAGGGATAAGTTAAAAACGATTTCGCAAATAATTTAAATCGGCGTAAAACATTTCAAACTGAAAAATATTTTTCCGCGGGTCATTTGTTGATTTAGAAAGTAAAAAGCAAATATTTGTACAGATTTAGTGAATCTATAGGCTCTATTTCCACAATATATAATTCTAGTATGTATTTACTATGCACGCCTCTAAAAAAGTTGAGTGCCCAGTGTTCTCATCTGTCAGCAAGTTTACACACATTTTGCGCTCTGAAGGCATCATAACAATCTGTGTCCGTCAATTCCATTCGACTGGGCTTGTTCTCCGGTCCTTTCATTGTACCCAACCCGCCTTGCTGTCACTCAATCAATGAAACTAGTCATTTTGAAACCTTGTGATGATGACATGAGCACAAAAATCTTGTCTTTCTCCCAACACTCTGTAGATACCCTTTAGAACAGGCGGGCGAAAGAGTCAAGTCATATGTCAGGCTACAAAATAATAATAAAAGTGTGGCTAGCGACTGACTGTATAGTGCAAACTTATATTATACGCTTCTTTCTCACATTACAAGCACACGAAACACATGTAAGTTTCGACTTGTCACAGTAGTAGTATTAGATTTCAACGAAATGACTCGCTGTCATTAAAATATGAATTATTTCTATCCTCATTTACTACCATGATGGAACTCAAACTCGTACTGGAAAGGGCATTTACTGTGCTCTGGCTCTATTCAGATTGTTAGCTTGTTGACATCACATTACAGTATGAATGGGTAACTTTTTCCTCAACCTTTTTGTATGAATGAGAAATTGACACCTTGTGAATATATACAAAAGAATCATGACATTCTTTATCATCACTTTTTTCGTCCGTCATTGTAACACACACATTGATTGTAAAATGTATTGCATGTTCACTTATTTAGAAACACGAGTAGAGCTAGAAAATGAGATACTGTGTGTTCCCCACTCTAAAGTACACTAATATTCTGGCAAGTTATTAGATTTCGCTTGTTGTCCCAACGTACTTTCTTTCCCGTGACAAAAGTGCGGATGGAAATACTTGGATGGTGTAAAAGTGGAGAGTTGTATAGCATTATTATTATTGTCATCCATATTCATGAGATCTCAGACTAGCAGCAGTGGTGGTGTGGCATAAAATGAGATGGTGTTGGTTGGAAATAGGAAACGACTCTTAAGTGACTACAGCGTGCATATAAATATGATATAGAGCACATGATGATAATCCAGTAGATAAACTTTGAGCGATGAAATGCTCTAGCCAGTGTATCACCAACAGAAAGAAGATATCAGTCCCCGTAAATGCGCTAAAAACTCCCTTGGGGACAGCTACAGAGGAGGAATAATTTCCAGGGTGAACTGCTATTGTATAAATTAACAGCATGTAGCCAACTATCTCGTCTGTACCCAATAGGCCCGCTAATACATTCCATTTTTTATGCAAATCTAGGAGCACGTATTGTGGAATAAGGGTAGTGAAGGGTGGCAGGTGTGAATGACAGATTTCCTCCTCCAAATTTTTTCCACTCACATTTTTCTGTCAGCATCTTCACCCAAAATTAAATGTGTATATTTTTCGTGTTATTTAGTAACTCCTTTAGGTTAGATATCATGCACAGCTTACAAGTACATTGTATACAGCTGGTAGCGCTAAGGCATATTAATGAAGTCTGTAGTACATTTACGATTTACATTACATGTAAATACAAAATATTTTCATTCTCTCTCAGGATAATATGAATTGAACAAAAAACATATATGCATAATGTTCAGACCAAGGGGTGTTAGTAAATCTCTTAGTTAGTTGGCTGAATAAAAAAGAGCATCCACAATACAGTAACTAACTAACTAACTTAGTTTTCCTGATTTACCCTAGTTTCATAGTTTGTCATGATGGTTAAGTCTGCATTTTATAGAGGGAAAAAAGAAATCCGCATTTTCATCACTGTTTGTGTATATTGAGCGACTTTTTGTATTCATAAAGTGCTGTGTAGGGTACAAAACCTAAATCACTGACTAACTAACAAACGAACGGCACACAAACTAACAATATAATACTATCTCACCCTGCAGGGTGGCAAAATATTTCCCTTGGATTAACTTTAATTCTTGAGGATTTATTCTGGGAACGTTCACATTGAGCTTGACAATGAGAAAGCGACAGGAATGGGACATTAGCATTCTATATAGCTTTCTTCCAATGTATTCAGTTAATCCGATTGGACCAATTGATAGGGAATTAACTATAACAGTTTCATTCAATCATTCATGCAGAGTGTTGCTTTTTCAAGTGTCTCTCCCATGGCTATGAGCTTAACTTCTTTGCTCTTTTCCCAAACTCATGCTCTGAGGCTCACTCACTTACGGGTAGATAAATAAATATTGGTTACACTCCCGAATTAATCCACATCCAGCTCGCTACACTGTGAGTAAATTGACTAATTTATTATTTACGTTGTGCACACAAGACAGGCCCAACATTTTCAAATCAAATAGCATGGTGGACGTATCGTTTTAATTAAAATCCTCAGATAGCTTCTCAAAACTGCTATTAAATTATATTGTCGGGTTTAATAACCGCTTCTATTCTATTTGTGAACACGCTAGAAAAGCAAACAAGCATGGGTCATCTAAAATATATGCAAGTTTCCCTTCATTTGCACAACAGACGAACGTAATCACAAGAAAGGAATTAGAAAACATGCCGGAAACACGTTGGTGGTCAAATTTTGTGCATAATTCTTCACTTACTTTAATACAGGACAAGGCTAGTGGTTCTAGTGGCTTTTTGGGTTTGACATACACAGACAACAAGCCCACTATTCAGCAGTAGCAGAGAGATGGGCCAATTGAACGTGTATATTATGAAGATAAGAGGACCCGAGTACAATGGAAGACTGTGGTGGAAGACAGCTCACAGAGCTCACAGGGGAGAGTTTAATCTGACGGAGAATTCAATTCTGGAGTAGGCCCACTGCTGAGTCGAAGACTGGTTTTACAACCAGAAGGATTACATGTCAGGCAACAAATCACTTACTTAAGGGAGAAAGATTGCCCCTGCAACATTGCATCTTCAATCCTTACAGTACAAGGGTGACCACACTACTTGGGTCAGAGGTCAATTGCTGTGACCAGAGAGATTGGAACATATTGTAACATTGGGACAGCATGTTATGCATTAGTACGGTTGTAATAAACAACTCTATCAAAATCCATTATGAGGGCAATAAATACTTAGCAACTAAGGTAAATCCAGCATTAATTGTAACTCGCTAACCATAATGTGAAATGCCACACAGATGGGTGTGTCTAGTGGAATGAAAAGTGCATAAATTTGAAACCACTGGTATTCCAAACATGTTGTTAACTAACGTCTAGTTTGAAAAGCCGCTCATATAGTGGACCACGAAAGAGGAAACAAAATTATTGTTATTGCCTTCACATTAGTATGTAATGTCCATGATGATGATGATGATGATATGTATAGAAGAGTATGATTTTCTCGCCATTCCTTCTGCTCATGTTTCTTTTAAAACGTGAACTAACTAACTGACTAACTAATTATGATAATCACATATGAATAAGTAGGCAGCAGTGTAGTTGATTCTATAAGAGAAACTAATAAAAAGGTCTCTCCAGTTCCTTTTTACAACCCTCCCACATTATATGACGGCCTGACCATAACGAGCCAACAAACTGACCCCATGCTGTACAAAAGAGAAGTAAATGAAGGCTCTTAGCACATTAGCTCAGTCTTTAAAACTTAGTTACGATCTGAAATCCACTCCCACTTGTTCCTCTCACTCAATTTTCTCTTCAGTCAAACCATATTTTTCCCTCCTCACCGTTTATACTTAAATGCTGGAGCCCAGAGCGTGAAAAAGATGTGTTGTTTGTACACTGGAAACGATTGCATTATTCCTGGCTAGTCACCAACTATTAAGGGTACCATAACGTAGTAAAAATACTAGTTTCCATTTAACTGTCCCTGTAGTTAGTTAGCTAGGTTGCTGATCCCTTTTCATTTCCTTTGACATGATACCAGCTGTATGAGCATTTCTTGCTCTTTTCTGTACCAATATGTGTGTACACGTCAAGCCCCAAAAGGTATACACAAATAGGGTTTGGTACACTACATACATCAGTCAACTAAATTCATGGCTTTATTTAGGGTGACAAGCAAACAAACTGCTACCACCTCTGGACTAGCTAACGCATATTAGATTCAAAAGGAGTTTGTGATTCCGGTATTTACATTTTTTGTTGTGATCAACACAATTTTTACGCTACCTTTTTCTTTGTATGCATAGAGCACTACATGTGTGCAGGTAAATAGTATGTACATTTGTATTAGACATTCTCAAGGCTTTTAATAATAGAACGGAAGTGATTGACAAAGTTGTAGTTGGTATTCATCATGATCACTCTTTTGAAGGTACTTATACATACATTGGTTGCTCTGTGAAATAACTGGAAGGACAAGGTTTCTTATAACATGTGTGCATACAAACTATCTGGTTCTTCACATTAGTAATGATTTATGAAATGACAATGTTTGCCACTATTAAAGGTATTTACCATAATGGGTTTGGGGGAGCAAAGTAATAGAAATTTCCCTTTGAATTATGTTCTTTATGTAGTCAAATGGTTATTTCGAAATGGAATGGAAAAGTGGTTTCAAAGGTTCCAAGCCCTTTTAAATATTTAGAGCGAACCTAATACTGCGCACACTTACAATGAGACATTGTATAGTAAGTAAGAAACTCCTTGTATAGTGTAGCGTGAGTTTGACTCCGGAAGGCTTTATGATGAAAGATTTCCTTTTTCCTTCCAACCTTTAGAAAAAATTCATTGCAAAAGATTGAACATGCGAGCGCACAGAAAATATAATGATGATAATAATAATAATACATAACCAAGTATGATAAACAAAGCAAATAAGTCAAGCCTAAAGGGATTTATACCGAATTTGGAAGCTCTATATTCTTGCATGCATACACATCATTATTTCATCCGTGTTACATTATCCTATGTAGAAACTAATGTGCCTGGAGAAAATAACTTAGCAAATATACAAAAAACCATATTCTTATTTCAGAAAGTGTGAGCATCATTATTTTTCTTTCTCCTTTTAAACCCTCCATACCCATCGTGAAAAAAACTTGTATCTATTGAGCTACATCCCTCTGTGTATGCAGCGCACCGATATCTGTAGCAATCAGAAAAAAGAATATAAAAAAAAGGAGAGGAAAAGTTCACACAATAAAATGGGTCGCACTGTCGCACAACATTATGACCATCTAACGGCTGATAAACAAATACCATGCACCCAACAATAATGAATATATGTATATATACCACGTGACACAAAAGGACACTGAAATCCATGGTTCCAGCATATGCATCTGTCTTTTTTGTGGCTTTTGTGGTCTTGGCACTTGAATACTTAGAGTACCCACCCCTCGTTCATAAACAGACCTCCTATTTTATTTATTACCTTAATTGACACAACAGAATGGACATGGGAGCCGTGCGGAACGGGAACCAATGCATATCATTTGCTTTTTT
>Ga0210040_10005455_pt1 | contig 16198 bp, 14 predicted proteins | sample CryGeyCG12114_NA_FD_185462 | JGI IMG/M metagenome (GOLD analysis project Ga0210040, IMG submission 185462) | Groundwater microbial communities from aquifer - Crystal Geyser CG19_WC_8/21/14_NA (SPAdes) (version 2) | ecosystem: Environmental > Aquatic > Deep subsurface > Groundwater | place: USA... | reverse complement strand
CCTCGGCCAGCCGCTCGCCCTGCAGCGACTTCACCGGATAGCGCCACAGCTCCAGGACGCGCACGTCAGCCGCCCGCCGTCCAGGACAGGGTCCAGGTCCCCGCCCACGTCTCCCCCGGCTCGAGGACGACGAGGTCCACGCCGTCGGCCAGCGCGTTCGGCGGGCAGGTCATCGGCTCCACGGCCAGGCTGCGCCGCCGCTGGCCGGCCGGCAGGGTCTCCCCGCTGTACACCTGCAGCCACGGCCAGGCCTCGTCGACGGCGAGCTCCAGCTCCCCCGCCGCGCCGCGCAGCCGCACGCGGGCCCAGCCGTCGTCGTCCCGGACCAGGTCGGTGAGCGGGGTGTCGAGCGCGCGGTCGCCGATCCGGCCCACGGCCCCGTCGAAGGAGCGCCGCCCGCCGCTGGGCAGGCCGCCGTCGACCAGCAGCTCGGTGCGGGCAGGCACCTGCAGCTCGGCGTCCCCGATGCCGCCGTCGGCGACGGCGCCAACCGACAGGTACGGGTGGAACCCGGCTCCGAAGGGCGCCCGGCGGTCCCCGTCGTTGCGCACCCGCAGCGTGGTGGTCAGCCGGTCCGGCGTCAGCAGGGTGTCGACGGCGGCGGCCAGGCGGAACGGGTAGCCCGGGCGCGGCAGGACCGTCGTCCCCACGGTGGCGGCGTCGCCGGTGGCGGCCAGCACCGACCAGGGCTGCCAGCCGACCAGGCCGTGGGCGGCGTTCGGCGACGCGGGGGAGGCGACCTCCAGCTGCAGCTGCTCCCCCTCCCACGTCCACCGGCCCTCGCGGAGCCGGTTGGGCCAGGGCAGCAGCACCGCGCCGCGGCGGCCGGGGAACGTGCCGCCGGCCGGATAGCCGTCGAGCACCGCCCAGTCCCCGACGGTCAGCCGGCGCAGCGCACCGCCGCGCAGGTCGACGACGAGCGAGGCGCCGCCCGCGGTCAGCTGCACCTCGCGGGGCTCGGCCGGCGGCCAGATGTCGGGCATGGGAGCCAGCTCACCACATCCGGGCCGCCCGCCGGGTCTCAGGCCCGCGTGCGGAACTGGGCCATCTGCTCCTCGAGCTGGACGGCCAGCCGCTGCAGCAGCCGGCTGGCCTCGGCGACCCCGCCGGCGTCCGCGGTCACGCTGTCGGCGGTGCCCGCCGCGGCGGAGGCGGTTTCCGCGATCTCCTCCGAGCTGCCGGCGGCCGCGGAGATGCTGTCCGCCATGGTCGCGGTGGTGGCGGTCTGCTCCTCCACCGCGGCGGCGATCGTCGTCTGCAGCGCGTCCACGGTGCGGATGACCTCGATGATCTCCCGCAGGATGTCCGCGGTGGCGTCGGACTCGGCCTGGATGGCCAGCACCCGCTCGCCGATGTCCTGGCTGGCGCGGGCGGTCTCCTGGGCGAGGTCCTTCACCTCACCGGCGACGACGGCGAAGCCACGCCCGGCCTCGCCCGCGCGGGCCGCCTCGATGGTGGCGTTGAGCGCGAGGAGGTTGGTCTGCGCCGCCACCGTCGTGATGGTCCCGACGATCTCGCTGATGCCGGCGGTGGACTCCCCGAGGCGCTGCAGCTGCTCGGAGGCCTGCACCGCCTGGGTGACCGCCTGTCCGGTCGTGCGGGCCGCCTCGCTGGCGCTCACCGCGATCTCCCCGACCGCGGCGCGCATCTGCTCCACCCCGGTCGCCGCGGTCTGCACGCTGGCGCTGACCTGACCGGCCTGCTCGGCGGTGCCGGAGGCCTGGGTGGCGATCGACGACGCGGAGGAGTCCAGCCGGTTGCCGCCCTCGGTGAGCTGCTGTGCCGACTCGGTGAGGGACGTCGCGGTGGCGCTCACCGTGCCGATCGCGGAGCCGAGGCTGGCCTGCGCCTCGCGCAGCGCCTGCGCCATCTGGCCCGGCTCGTCGGTGCTGCCGACCCCGGGGTCGGCGGTCAGGTCGCCGTCGGCCAGCGCCCGCAGGCTGTCCCGCACGCGGGACAGCGGGCGGGTGATCGACCGGCTGGTCCAGACCCCGACCAGCAGCGCCACGACCAGACCCGCAGCGAGGACGACGACCAGCAGCCGCCGCCCCGACTCGAACTCCTCCCGGGCGGCGGTCAGCGCGGCGTCGGCCTGGGCCTGCTGGTCGGAGGCGGCGGAGGCGAAGGCCTCGAGGGTGCGGACGCCGATGTCGCGGACGCTGGGGAGGGTGGCCTGGAACGCCGGGACGTCGCCGGCCAGCGCCGCGTCGAGCAGACCCCGGGCGCGCAGCTCGCGGTACTCGGCGATCAGCGGGCCGAGGGCGGCGCCGCCCTCCACGGCGACCGGGCGCGCCCCGTAGGCGGCCAGGGCGGTGTCCAGCGCGGCGTCGTCGGCCGCGAGCTTGTCGCCCGCCGCGGCGCGGCTGTCGGGGGCGGCGAACAGGATGCCGTACGCGTCCAGGCGCACCGTGAGGAACGAGCTGCGGGCCGCCTCGAGGTCCTCGAGCGCCAGCGCCGTGTCCCGCTGCTCGGACGTCGCCTCCGCCAGCGCGCCCATGCGCCCCAGGGCGACGGTGCCGACGACGCCCGCCACGAGCAGCCCGCACAGCACGGTGACGGTGATCTTCCAGGCGACCGGCAGGTTGCGGAGCCGGGATGCTGGTGGGGGGTCCTGCTGCATGGCACGCCTCGCACGGGAACGGGTCGAAAGGTGGTGGTCCCCGACCCATCGGACGACCGGCCGCGACGACGGAGCCCTCCCGGCTCCGAGGCACCCGTTGTGGTTGGTGATGCCAACCACACTGGAGCTCCGGGCCGGACGCCGGCCGGGGACGTGCCCGGCCGGCGCCCCGCACTCAGGGCTCGTAGGTGACGCCCTCGGCGATGGCCAGGACGTCGGCCCGGGTGAACCCCTCGGGCGTCTGCACGGTGCACAGCGCGCCGTCGGGCAGCTCCCAGGCGACCAGCCAGAAGCGCAGCTCGGCGTCCAGGTAGTCGGCTGCGTGCACCACCTGGGCGGGCCGCCCGCCCACCGTCGTCGTCACCGGGGGGTCGAGGGCGGTGACCGCGGCGATGCGCCGCTCGACGGAGCCGTTGTCCATCTCGGTGGCCCCGGCCGGCGCCTCCGGCATGCACTGCACGGTGAGGGACCGGGTCGGGTCCTCGTCGCTGGCCACGCCGATGGCGCCGCTGCTCTCGTGCCAGTCGACGACCGACCAGCCGGCCGGGGCGAGCCCGACCTGGAGGTTGATCGGCTGCGGCCGGTCGACCAGGGACTCCCCCACGGCCACCAGCGCAGCGACGTCGCCGTGGGCGCCGTCGCCGGAGAGCCGGACCCACTGGCCCGGCGCCCGCTCCCAGATGACCTCGGCGAACGGCACGTCCTCGAGGCAGACGTTGGCCATCGTGCACAGCTTCGGCGTGACCCCGGCGACGTACCGCGCGTCGACGCCGCCGACGGCGACGGTCCCGCTGTCCGTGTGGTGCGGGCCGTCACCGGGAGGGATCTCCGTGGGGGACAGGTAGATCGCGAAGCCGGTGCCGTCGGGGAAGGAGTAGCCCGCGATCGCCTCCGGATCGCCGGCCGAGCCGGTGAAGGACGGCGTCATCCCGGCCGGAGCCGGGTCCAGGGAGAGCGGGAAGGTGATCTCGTCGACGGCCACCAGCGTCATGCCGCGCGGCGCGGGGTCGGTGGCGTCGGGACCGGCGATCGCCACGGCGCCGGCCCAGGCGGCAGCGGCCGTGGCCGCCCCGAGGCAGGTGCGCAGGGCTACGGTCCGTCCCTTCCGCACAGCCCGACGCGGTGCGGTGCGCATCCCGGCCCCCTCGATCTCGGCCAGCAGGGCGGCACGGGCGGCGGATCGGGCGGCGGGGGACAGCGGCGCGCCGTCGGGGCCGGCGTCGCGGAGCAGCTGCAGGTCGTTCATCGGTCGTCCTCCTCGGAGGTGGGGTCGAACGGGGAGACGTCGCCGAGCGCGGCACGGGTCTGCCGGCGCGCCCGGTTCAGGCGGGACCGGACGGTGCCCACGGGCACGTCGAGGACGGCGGCGATCTCGCCGTAGCGCAGCTGCCCCCAGGCCAGGAGCAGCAGCGCGTCGCGGTCGCGGGGCTTCAGGCCGGCGAGCGCTGCGGCCAGCGGGCCGCGGAGTGCCTGGGCGGCGAGGCGGTCACCGGAGTCCGCCGGGTCGTCCCCGTGGTCCTGGGGCCGGCCGGCCTCGCGGGCCAGCGCCCGGTAGCGGCGCCGCTCGCTGCGCTGGTGCCCGCGCACCACGTTGGTGGCGATGCCCAGGAGCCAGGGCCGCACCTCCAGATGCTCGGGCCGGTAGGCGGCCCGCCGGCGGAAGGCCACCAGGAAGGTCTCGCTGAGCAGGTCGTCGGCCAGGTCGCCCACGCGCCGGGCCAGGTAGCGGTGGACGGTGGTGGCGTGCCGGTCGAACAGGGCGGCGAACTCCGCCGGGTCGTCGATCGACCGGGCGACGAGCGCGGCGTCGGTCGGGGCGGCGTCCGGGAGGGCGCGCAGCCGCGGGGGTTCGGGAGGTGGGCCGGCTGACCGGTGCACCGCCGTGAACGTCACGGCTGGCGATGATCCGGTGGCGAAGCGTGAAGTCGTCACACCCCTCCATGTCCGCAGCGGCGGAACCGGTTCACGCACCATGCAACCAGAACCCGGTTCGGGAATTGTGTCCCAGATCGCACCTCGGCCCGGCGTCGCTGTGAGATCGTCAGCGGGACTGTGGCGCGGAGCACAGCCGGACGAGGAGAACGCGAGATGACGACCTCCACCCGTGGGCCGGTGCGCCCGGACGGAACGCCGATCGACAAGGAGGCCGTCCGCCGCAAGTACCTCGCGGAGCGCGACAAGCGCCTGCGCGTCGACGGCAACGACCAGTACCTGCGCCTGACCGGCGAGCTGGCCGGCTACCTCACCGACCCGTACACGCCGCGGGTCGAGCGCGAGCCGAAGACCGACCACGTGACCGTGGCCTTCATCGGTGGCGGTTTCGCCGGCCTGGTCACCGGCGCCCGCCTCAGGGAGGCCGGCGTCGCGGGAGTCCGCATCGTCGAGAAGGGCGGGGACTTCGGCGGCACCTGGTACTGGAACCGCTACCCCGGCGCCCAGTGCGACACGGCGTCGCTGATCTACATGCCGCTCCTCGAGGAGACCGGCCACATGCCGACCGAGAAGTACGCGCACGCGCCGGAGATCCTCGAGCACTGCCAGCGCATCGGCAAGCACTACGGCCTCTACGACGACGCGCTGTTCCACACCGAGGTGCGCGACATCAGCTGGGACGAGGCGGGATCGCGCTGGCTGGTGCGCACCGACCGCGGCGACGCCTTCACCGCGACGTTCCTCGCCATGGGCACCGGCCCGCTGCACGTGCCCAAGCTCCCCGGCATCCCGGGGATCACCGACTTCACCGGCCACAGCTTCCACACCAGCCGGTGGGACTACGCCTACACCGGCGGCGACCCGTCGGGCGCTCCGCTGGACGGGCTGGCCGACAAGCGGGTCGCGCTCATCGGCACCGGCGCCACCTCGGTGCAGGCGGTACCGCACCTGGCCGGCGCGTGCGCCGAGCTCTACGTCTTCCAACGCACGCCGTCCTCGGTCGACGTCCGCGCCAACGCCCCGCTGGACCCCGAGTGGTTCGCCTCGATCGCCACCCCAGGCTGGCAGCGGCGCTGGCTGGAGAACTTCACCGCCACCCAGACCGGCGCCGGCGACGGCGAGGACCTGGTGATGGACGGCTGGACCGACCTGGCCCGCCGGATGCGCGAGCGGGTGCTCTCGCTGCCGCCGGACCAGCAGACCCTCGCCGGCATGCAGGCGGCGATGGAGGATGCGGACGTCGAGAAGATGGAGGAGATCCGCGCGCGGGTCGACGCCGTCGTGGCCGATCCGGCGACCGCCGAGGGGCTCAAGGCCTGGTACCGGCAGCTGTGCAAGCGGCCGTGCTTCCACGACGAGTACCTCGACGCCTACAACCGCCCGCGGACGCACCTGGTGCACACCGACGGCCAGGGCGTCGAGCGGATCACCGAGAACGGCGTCGTCGCCAACGGCCACGAGTACGAGGTCGACTGCATCATCTACGCCTCGGGCTTCGAGGTGGGCACGGAGTACACCCGCCGGGCGGGTTACGACGTGACCGGCCGGGACGGCGTGACGCTGTCCGAGCGCTGGGCCGACGGCATGCGCACGCTGCACGGCACCCACGTGCACGGCTTTCCGAACCTGTTCGTGGTCCAGCCCACCCAGGGCGCCAACCTGATCAGCAACGTCCCGCACAACCTCACCGAGTCCGGCCGGACCATCGCCGCGATCGTCCGGCACGCGCTGGACACGGGCTCGAGCGAGGTCGAGGTGACCGCCGAGGCGGAGCAGGCGTGGGTCGAGCTGCTGCTCACCCACCCCGGGAGGGGCGTCATCGGCTCACCCGACTGCACGCCCGGCTACTACAACAACGAGGGCCAGGACGCCGGTCTGCGCGCCAAGCTCAACGTCGGCTACCCGGCCGGCGCGGCCGCGTACTTCACCTACCTGGACGGCTGGCGGTCGTCCGGAGACTTCGAGGGGCTGACGTTCCGGTGAGCGATCTCGAGGACCTGGTCCGGAACATCGACGTCGCCGACCCCTACCCCCTCTGGCAGCAGCTGCTCGACGGCGGGCCGATCGTCGCGCCCGACGAGTCGTTCGCCCTGCTGACGTCGCACGCCCACTGCGACGCGGTGCTGCGCTCGCCCCTGGTCAGCGTCGACCGGAACAACTCCACCCAGTGGCAGGAGCTCGTCGCCACCCTGTCGCCCGAGGACCGCGCGCGCCAGGAGCGGCAGCGCAGCTTCCTGTTCCTCGACCCGCCGGACCACACCCGCCTGCGGCGGCTGGTGAGCAAGGCGTTCACGCCGCGGACCGTCGCCGAGCTGACGCCCTTCGCCGAGCAGCTCACCGAGGACCTGCTGGACGCCGCCGTCGCGCGCGGGCGGCTCGAGGTGGTCGGCGACCTCGCCTACCCGCTGCCGGTCACCGTGATCAGCCGGATGCTGGGCGTCCCCGAGGAGGACCACCTGCGGTTCTCCGAGTGGTCGGACGTGCTGGCCAAGAGCCTCGACGACGGCCCCGCCATCGACGAGACCGACGAGTCCCGTGCCCGGCGGCACGCCGCCGACGAGTTCCGCGCCTACTTCACCGAGCTGTGCGCGCAGCGCCGGGCAGATCCGCGCGACGACCTGCTGAGCGCGCTGGTGCAGATCGAGCACGAGGGCGACCGGCTCTCCACCGACGAGCTGCTGAGCACCGCGCAGCTGCTGCTGGTCGCCGGCCACGAGACGACGGTGAACCTGATCGCCAACGGCACGCTGGCCCTCCTCCGCGACGACGACCTGCGGACACAGGTGGCGAGCGACCCGGTCTGCGCGGCCGGCGTCGTCGAGGAGGTGCTCCGCCTCGACCCGCCGGTGCAGATGACCGGGCGCATCGCCCGTGAGGACCTGGAGGTCCCCGGTGGCCGGGTGCGGGCCGGCGGCCGCGTGGTGCTGCTGCTCGCCGCCGCCGGGCGGGATCCGGAGCAGCACCCGGACCCGCTGCGCCTCGACCCGACGCGCACCAGCCCGCACCTGGCGTTCAGCATCGGCTCCCACTACTGCCTGGGCGCCCCCCTGGCCCGGCTGGAGGGCCGCATCGCGCTGCAGGCCCTCGCGCGGCGGATGGACGGTGCCCGGCTGGGCGAGCTGACCTACAAGCCCAACCGCATCCTGCGCGGCCCGGCGACGCTCGAGGTGCTGCTCCCCTGACCCCCGCGAGATCAGGGGAGGTTGCGCTCGAAGAACAGCGAGTGGGTGGCCCTCGGGTCGCCGGCGTAGCCGCCGAACGCCGGGATCGGGCGGTAGCCGCCGGACTCGTACAGCGCGACCGCCGCGGTCTGCAGCGGACCGGTCTCCAGCCGCAGCGTCGTCCAGCCCCGGCTCCGCGCCGCCTCCTCCAGGGCGGTCAGCAGCGTCCGGCTGACCCCTCTCCGGCGCGCGGCCGGGACGACGTACATCCGCTTCACCTCGGCCGCGCCGTCGCCCAGGGCGCGCAGGGCACCGCAGCCCAGCGGCGTGCCGTCGTCGTCCCGGGCCACCAGTACGACGGAGATGTCGGCCGCCGACGGTGGGCGCCCGGGCTCGGTCTTGCCGCCGTACAGCTCGATGATCTCGGCCTGCTGGTCGCCCGCGAGCCCCTGGACGACGGGGTCGTCCCAGGCCGCCTCCTGGATGCGCACCCGCCCATCCTGCACAGCGGCTCCCGCCGGTGAGCGCAGGTACCGTCCGCGGGGACTGCCCGACCGGAGGAGCACCGTGCCCGTCGACCGCGAACTGCCCACCCCCGAGGCCGAGGACCTGCTGGCCCTCACCCGCGAGATCGCCGACGCGGAGCTGGCCCCGAAGGCGGCTGCCTACGAGCGCGAGGAACGGTTCCCCCGCGAGGTGTTCCGGCTGCTGGGCGACGCCGGGCTCATGGGCCTGCCCTTCGGCGAGGACGTCGGCGGCGGGGGTCAGCCCTACGAGGTGTACCTGCAGGTGGTCGAGGAGCTCGCCACCCGCTGGGCCAGCGTCGCGCTGGGCGTCAGCGTGCACACGCTGTCCTGCTTCCCGGTCGACCGGTTCGGCACCGAGGCGCAGCGCCGCGACCTGCTGCCCGACATGGTGGGCGGGCAGCTGCTGGGCGCCTACTGCCTGTCCGAGGCGCACGCCGGCTCCGACCCGGCCGCGATGCGCGCCGGTGCCCGCACCGCCGACGACGGCTGGACGGCGTCGGGCGAGAAGGCGTGGGTCACCCACGGCGGGCACGCCGACTTCTACTCGACCTTCCTGCGGACGCCGGACGACGGCGAGCGGGCCATCTCCTGCTTCCACCTCACCCCGGACCTGCCCGGGTTCAGCGCCGCTCCGCCCGAGCAGAAGATGGGGCTGACCGGCTCCACGACGGCGGCGATCCGGCTGGACGACGTGCCCGTCCCCGCGGACCGGATCGTCGGGGAGCGCGGTCGCGGCATGGGGATCGCCCTGGCGGCGCTGGACTCCGGACGGCTGGGCGTCAGCGCCGTCGCGGTGGGGCTGGCGCAGTCGGCGCTGGACCTCGCCGTCGGCTACGCGGTGGAGCGGGAGGCGTTCGGGCGGCCCATCGCCCAGCACCAGGGCGTGTCCTTCCTGCTGGCCGACATGGCGGCCGCGGTCGAGTCGGCACGGGCCACCTACCTGGTCGCCGCCCGCCGCAAGGACGCCGGCAAGCCGTACTCCCGGCAGGCCAGCATCGCCAAGCTCGTCTCCACCGACGCGGCGATGAAGGTGACCACCGACGCCGTCCAGGTGCTGGGCGGGGCCGGCTACACCCGGGACCACCCGGCCGAGCGCTACATGCGCGAGGCCAAGGTCATGCAGATCTTCGAGGGCACCAACCAGATCCAGCGGATGGTCATCGGCCGCTCGCTCACCTCGGCCGTGGTCCCGCCCACCGCGTAGCCCGTCGGTTCCACGTGGAACCCACCGATCGATGGACGACGACGGAGCTCCTCCGCCCGATACTGGGAGCCACCGTCCCTGGAGCGCTCCGATGCCCGAACCGCACCTGCGTGCCGCCGACGCCGACCGCACCGCCGTGGCCTCCGTGCTCGGCGAGCACATGGCGGCCGGCCGGCTCACCGTCGCCGAGTACGAGGAGCGCCTGACCAGCGCCTACGCCGCGAAGACCTACGGCGAGCTGGCCGAGCTGACCACCGACCTGCCGGGCGGCGCGGTGCCCGCGGTGCCGGCCGGGGCCACGGCCGCCGGCGTGCAGGCGCGTCCCGCACGCGGGCACGGGGACCGGTCGCGGGCGGGGGCCGGGGAATGGCGCTCCTGGGCGGGCACCGCGGCCATCGTGATCGCCATCTGGGCCACGACGTCGCTGGTCAGCTGGGAGTTCCTCTACTTCTGGCCGATCTGGGTCATCGGCCCCTGGGGCGCGATCCTGCTCGTCCAGTCCCTCACCGGCGGCCACGACGAGGACGAGATCGAGGGCGGGACGGGGCCGCAGGCGCTGCCCGGCCGCTGACCGGTCCGGGCCCGGTGGCGTCGCGACTCCCGGGGCGCGGCGATAGCTTGACCGACGGGGCGCGGTCGACCGATCCGTGCACCTCGTTCCCCCGGGGAGGCGCACGTGACCGGTGACATCGAGACCGTCGGACCGGACCTGGAGAGCACCGGCGAGGTGCTGTGGACGCCGTCGCCCGAGCGGCGGGAGAGCTCGAAGCTCACCGCCTTCGCCCGGCGGATCGAGGCCGCGCACGGCGAGCGCTTCGAGGACTACGAGTCGCTGTGGCGCTGGTCGGTGGAGCACCTCGAGGACTTCTGGGCCGAGGTCTGGAACTTCTTCGACGTCGCCCCCGGCACCTCCTACGACGCGGTGCTGACCGATCGCAGCATGCCCGGCGCCGTCTGGTTCCCCGGCGCGCGGCTGAACTACGCCGAGCACGTGCTCCGGCGCGGCGTGGGCCGCGAGGAGGAGACCGCGCTGGTCGCGGTCGCGGAGGACGGCACGATCTCCGAGGTCACCTGGGGCGAGCTGATCGACCAGGTCGGGGCGGTCGCGACCGCGCTGCGCCGGATGGGCGTCCGGCAGGGCGAGCGCGTCGTCGGCTACCTGCCCAACGTGCCGCAGGCCGTCGTCGCCTTCCTCGCCACGGCCAGCATCGGAGCGGTGTGGTCGGCCTGCGGGCCCGAGATCGGCCTGCAGAGCGCGATCGACCGCTTCGCCCAGCTCGAGCCGGTGCTGCTCATCGCCACCGACGGCTATCGCTTCGGCGGCCGGATCCACGACCGCCGCGAGCTGGTGGGCGAGCTCGCCGCGGCGCTGCCCACCCTGCGCGACGTCGTCTCCGTGCCCGTGCTCGGCACCGAGCCGGCCGGCGCCGTCCTCCCGTGGTCGGAGCTGCTCGCCGAGCCCGGCGAGGCCGCGCCGGTGCAGCTGCCCTTCGACTCCCCGCTGTGGGTCGTCTACTCCTCCGGGACGACCGGGCTGCCCAAGGGGCTGGTGCACGGGCACGGCGGCGTCCTGCTCATGGCGCTGGCGGGGAGCGGGCTGCAGAACGACCCGCAGCCCGGCGACCGGGGCATGTCCTACACCTCGACCACCTGGATCATGTGGAACAGCATGGTGAGCGGGCTGCTGACCGGCAGCACCGCCGTCCTCTACGACGGCAACCCCATGTACCCCTCGGTCGACCGGCTGTGGCAGCTGGCCGAGGAGCACCGGCTCACCGGCCTGGGCGTCAGCCCGGGCTACCTGCAGGCGTGCGCGAAGGCCGGGCTGCACCCGGGGCGCGACCACGACCTCACGGCCCTGCGCAGCCTCGGGGTGACCGGGTCGCCGCTGCCGGCGAGCTCGTTCCGCTGGGTGTACGACGAGCTGGGGCCGGACTTCGTGCTGCGGGTGTTCAGCGGGGGCACCGACTTCGCGGCGACCCTCGTCGGCGGCTCGCCGTGGCTGCCGGTGCACCTGGGCGAGATGTCGGGCCGCGCGCTGGGCTGCCACGTCGAGTCGTGGGACGCCGACGGCAAGCCCCTGGTCGACGAGGTCGGCGAGCTGGTCATCCTGGCGCCGATGCCCTCGATGCCGCTGAAGATCTGGGGAGACGAGGACGGGTCGCGTTACCACCACGCCTACTTCGACACCTATCCCGGCGTGTGGCGGCACGGCGACTGGCTGACGATCACCAGCCGCGGCACCGCCCTCATCCACGGCCGTTCGGACTCCACGCTCAACCGGCACGGCGTGCGGATGGGCAGCTCGGACATCTACCAGGCGGTGGAGGCGCTGCCGGAGGTCGCCGAGGCGCTGGTGCTGGGCATCGAGCAGCCCGACGGCGGCTACTGGCTGCCGCTGTTCGTGCGACTGGCCGACGGCGCCGTGCTCGACGAGGAGCTCATCGACCGCATCCGCTCCGCCGTGCGGACGCAGGCCTCCCCCCGGCACGTGCCCGACGAGGTGCTCGAGGTGCCGGCCGTCCCGCACACCACCACCGGCAAGAAGCTCGAGGTGCCGATCAAGCGGATCTTCCAGGGCGTCCCCGTCGAGAAGGCGTGCAACCTCGGCGCGGTCGACGATCCGGCCGCGGTCACCTGGTTCGCCGACCTGGCCGCCCGGCGGCAGCGCGCCGGCGGCTGATCCCGCGCCGGGCACGGGTGGGCGGGGCACGACGGGGTAGGGCGCCATGGGTCTGCACCGCAGGCATCCCAGCCCCGCGCACCAGGAGGAACCGTGCACTCCATGACCGAGCGCTTCACCGCCGCGCTGCACACGATCGACAGCGAGCGCGACGTCGCGCCGATGCTCGAGCTCACCGGGGACGACGCCGAGCTGATGAAGCTGGACGAGCGGAACGAGACGTCGGGCAAGGACGGCGCGACGGCCTTCTGGGAGGACTACCGGAACGTCTTCGGCGACCTCGAGACCACCTTCACCTCCTCGGTGATCGGCGAGACCAGCGCGGCCCTGGAGTGGACGTCGACCGGGACGCTGCGCAGCGGCTCGCCGTTCACCTACCGGGGCGTCACGGTGATCGAGGGCGACGAGGACCGGCTGACCGGCGTCCGCACCTACTACGACTCGGCGGCCTTCGTGCAGAAGACCGGCGGCACGGCCTGACCGCTCGTCGACCAGGAACGGCGAAGGGCTCCCCTGAACCGGGGAGCCCTTCGCCTGCTGGTGGGCAAGGGGGGACTTGAACCCCCACGTCCTTTCGGACACACGGACCTGAACCGTGCGCGTCTGCCATTCCGCCACTTGCCCTGGCGAGCCACGACGATATCAGCCCACGACCATGATCCCGGCCGGGGGTGCGGTCGTCAGCACAAAGGAGTCCCACGGCGCGCGTTGGCCGGTCGGCGGCTCGCCGCCCGGCTACGATCACCGACAGCACAGATCTGTCCGGGCGAGAGCGAGGGAGCGACCGTGGGTGTGCTCCAGCGCTTCGAACGGCGCCTCGAGGGCATGGTCGGCCTGGCGTTCGCGCGCCTCTTCAAGGGCAAGGTCCACCCCGCCGAGATCGCCAAGGCCCTGCAGCGCGAGGCCGACGAGCAGCAATCCGTCGTGGGCGAGGGCCGCATCCTGGCGCCCAACGTCTACGTCGTCCGCCTCGGTGACACCGACTACGAGCACCTGGGCCAGTGGTCCGACCAGCTCGCCGGCGAGCTCGCCGAGATGGTCGCCGAGCACATCGACGACGAGGGCTACTCCATCTTCGACACCGTCCGCGTGCACTTCGAGCTCGACAGCGACCTGCCCACCGGCGTCTTCGAGGTGTCGTCGGAGGTGGCCGACCCGTCAGCGCACGGTGCACGCGGCGACCTCGCGCCCGCGGGCGCCCCGCCGGTCAACGGCCACCCACCGCTGCCCCCGCTGCCCCCTCGGGGCGACCACGCCGGCGACACCGGCAAGGTCGCCCCGCCCTCGCTGCGGCCCGGCCGGTCCACCGTCACGCATGCGCTCGTCGTCGACGGCCCGGGCACCCGGCACGAGTTGTCGCACGGGCGCAACGTCATCGGCCGCGGCACCGAGGCCGACATCCGGCTCCCCGACACCGGGGTGAGCCGCAAGCACGTGGACGTCGTCCTGGAGAGCGGCGTCGCGACCGCCGACGACCTCGGGTCCACCAACGGCACGCTGGTCAACGGCCGGCGGATCACCCGGCAGCCGCTCGCGGACGGCGACGTCATCCGGATCGGCCACTCGGTGCTGGTGTACCGGCGGGACGGCGCGTGACGAGGTCGCCGAGGTTCCGCGTGTGCACCGCAGCTCCGGGCACGAACCCGCTGATGGCGAGCGAGGTGGACGGGTGATGGCCGAGATCGTGCTGCAGGGGTTCCGCTTCGGCTTCCTCCTGCTCCTCTGGCTGTTCATCTTCGCCGCCTTCCGCGTCGTGCGGGCCGATCTGCTCGGCGGACGCGTCGGACGGGTGGCCTCGGTGCCGCCCCGGGCAGCCGCACCTGGTAAGAAGCGGAGCGGCAAGGGCCCGCGCACCCTCGTGGTCACCGCAGGCCCCCTCAGCGGCACCAAGATCACCCTCGGCGAGCAGCCGATTCTCATCGGACGGGCGGACGACTCGACCCTCGTGCTCACCGACGACTTCGCCAGCTCGCGCCACGCGCGGCTCACCAACCGCGGTGGCCAGTGGTACGTCGAGGACCTCGGCTCCACCAACGGCACCTATCTCGACCAGCAGCGCGTCCAGGGACCGCTGCTGATCAGCCCCGGCCAGCCGATCCGCATCGGCCAGACGGCGCTGGAGCTGCGCTCATGAGTCTCGTCCTGCGCTTCGCGGCGCGTTCCGACCGCGGGCTGATCCGCGGCAACAACCAGGACTCGGTCTACGCCGGGCCCCGGCTGCTCGCCGTGGCCGACGGCATGGGCGGTCACGCCGCCGGCGACGTCGCCAGCAAGGTGGTGATCGCCGCCCTGCAGCACCTGGACGACGACACCCCGTCCGGGGACATGCTGCAGGCGCTGCGCCGCGGCGTCTTCGACGGCAGCGAGCACCTGCGCGAGGTCATCCGCGACTCCCCCGAGCTCGAGGGCATGGGGACGACGCTGACCGCGATCCTCTTCGCCGGCGGACGCCTCGCGCTGTGCCACGTCGGCGACTCGCGCGCCTACCTGCTGCGCGACGGCGAGTTCTCCCAGATCACCCACGACGACACGTTCGTGCAGACGCTCATCGACGACGGCCGGATCACGCCGGAGGAGGCCAACAGCCACCCCCAGCGCTCGCTGCTGCTGCGCGCCCTCAACGGCCAGGAGGTCGAGCCGGACCTCTCCATGCGCGAGGCCCGCGCCGGTGACCGGTACCTGCTGTGCTCCGACGGGCTGTCGGGCGTGGTGAGCGAGGAGACCCTCGCCGACGCGCTCACCGACCCCGACCCGCAGACCACCGCCGACCGGCTCATCGAGCTGGCGCTGCGCAGCGGCGGCCCCGACAACATCACCGTCATCGTCGCCGACGTCGTGGACGACGACGGCCGCGGCGTGCTCATGGAGCCCGTCGTCGACGGTGCGGCCGGCGACTACGTCGGACAGCGCCAGGTCGACGCCACCTCCGCGGCCGGCCGGGCCGCGCTGGCCGATCCCGCGCCACCGCCGCCCCCACCCGCACCGCCGACGGGCGGTGGCCCCTCCGCCCGCCGCCGCCCGCTGCGACTACTCCTCGGGGCGGGGATCCTCCTGGCCGTGCTCGTGGCCGGGGCGATCGGTACCTACGTGTGGGCGCTGCAGCACTGGTTCGTCGGCGTCGACGACGAGCAGGGGCAGGAGCAGGTGGCGGTCTTCCGCGGCCTCGACGTGTCGCTGCTCGGCCTGGACCTCTTCCGGGTCGACCGCGACGCCGACCTGCCCGTCACCGACCTGACGGCGGCGGCCCGCAACCGCGTCCAGGGCGGGATCACCGCCGACGACGCCGACCACGCCGCGCGCATCGTGTCCGCGCTGCGCGACCAGCGCCTCGAGCCCTGCGCCGCCGCGGAGGACGAGGAGCCGGCCGGCGACGACGCCGGGACCAGCACGACGCCGCCCAGCACGCCGGAGAGCTCCGCCGGGACCAGCACGTCGGCCGCGACGACGTCGTCGTCCCGGCCGGGGGTGGACTGCCGGGAGGCCGAGTGATGGCCGGACCCTCCACCGACCCCCGCGCCGCGCCCACGCCCGGCACCGCCGTGCCGACGCGGCGCGGCACCGAGGCGTTGCTGCTGGTCTTCGCCGTCGTCATCACCCTGGCGGCGCAGTGCATCGTCGACCTCAGCGTCACCGGCTCGCTGCGCCCCGAGCTGGCCACCTTCGGCATCTGGTTCACCGCGCTGTGGACCGTCGCGCACCTCGTCGTCCGCAGGTTCGCCCCCTACGCCGATCCGCTGCTGCTGCCCTGCGTCGCGGTCCTCACCGGGCTGGGCCTGGTGATGATCCACCGGCTGGACATCGCCGACCCCGACGCCGGCGCGGACGCCCCCGTGCAGCTGCTGTGGGCCACCATCGGGCTGCTGCTGTTCGTCGCGGTGCTGCTCGGCGTGCGCGACCACCGGCTGCTGTCCCGCTACGCCTACATCCTCATGCTGGTCGGCCTGGTGCTGCTGGCCATCCCGGCCGTGCTGCCGGCCTCCATCTCCGAGGTCTACGGCGCGAAGCTCTGGATCCGCGTGGCCGGCTTCTCCATCCAGCCCGGTGAGTTCGCCAAGATCTGCCTGGTCGTCT
>Ga0210040_10005454_pt1 | contig 16203 bp, 19 predicted proteins | sample CryGeyCG12114_NA_FD_185462 | JGI IMG/M metagenome (GOLD analysis project Ga0210040, IMG submission 185462) | Groundwater microbial communities from aquifer - Crystal Geyser CG19_WC_8/21/14_NA (SPAdes) (version 2) | ecosystem: Environmental > Aquatic > Deep subsurface > Groundwater | place: USA... | reverse complement strand
GAAATAAGTAGTGCGATAGAAAATGCATTAAACAAAAGAAATCATTCCAATTGACTGTATCAATTTTATTGTTTGTATCTATTTTCAGGTAAAATTTGCCCTATCACGAGATTTGCGAGGTGCCATGATCTGGTCTATAGATACCGATGATTTTCATGGAAAATGTGGCAGCCCACATCCTTTACTCAAAGCCATCAATTATGTCTTCTCCTCCGACGAGTCTGCCAATGTTATTCCTGATAATAACCACGATAACTCTGGATCTCATGTTCCTACAATGCTCACTTCATTAGTGTTATTTTTATCTGCAATGCTTATCTTTGTGAAACAAATACTATTAAGTTTGACTGACTAATGTATTTTAATACGTAATATGCTTTTATCAACAGGTGCTGTACAAATGTGCATGCTGTTCACTTCAGTTTTTAACAAGCAAAATGTATCATACATGTTTTTTATATAAGTTGTTGAAGAAATGCAGAGAATGAAGAGTGATAAAATTGAATATCTAAATACTCGCCACTTTTTTCTTTGCTCATCCATCAATTTTATGCAGTTCTTGAATTCTAAAGTTCATAATGCCATCCTACAATTAGTTAGTTATGCTGGATAATCATAAGGGGAGGCAGCTCCATCCCCGCCATCGTCAGGGCCCCCATAATAGTTGGGCCCTCCTTCACCTGGAAATCCTCCATAGTCTTCCATTGCTCCATATGCTGGTGGTTCACCTGGAGCAGGTGCTCCCCCAGGGCCTCCGGCACTGTCAGCTTCGCATTTTCCAAAATTTTTCAGTTTCAAAGCTAGGAAAAACAAAGATCGTGTAAACAAGTTAAACCAATGCTGCAAGCGAGAATAATTCTTTTACTTACTTGGATTACAAAATCTGGCACACCAAAGAACACCAGGATTGGTATATTGTTTCATATCAGAACCACACACTAATTCCCTAGCATCCGAAACATCACAGTACTCTATTTTGTCACAATCCTTTTCAGCAGTAGTCCTATTGATTGCTTCTATAGCATCTAATTGCTTTTGCAGTGTTTTTTCGAAATCTCCACCTCCCAATTGCCCAACGTCGTATTGTCCGTAAACTTTGAATACTAGTAGGATCGAGATTACTACTGCTTGTCCTAATTTTAGTCCCTTTTCCATCATAGAAATAATAATGCAACTCAATAGGTGATAAAAAATCAAAACATTTTCTTCACAAGTACATAGAATTTACTGTCACTATTTGCTTGTGGTAAATTATTATTATTGACAGGAAGTTTCACATGTAAACATTAAACAATAATAAACTGATACTGAGGGAGGTTTTAAACGTAGTTGTCCATATTTGGCAGTGGTGCATTGTTGTTCAATTCCTCATAATTGGGTTCTTCAGGTTGTGGTGTACATTCTCCGAAATTTTGGATTTTGAGGTCTGAAAATATATCATGAATTTGAATCTCGAATCCCGATTGATATTGTTAGGGAAATTGAGTAGAGCAGCCAAAAAATCAGGGACTGGCTGGGAATCGAACCCACTGCTCTCTAACCCAACTACATTCTCACAATATATAGTTGAGTTAGTTATATAGTTCCATGCGTTAATACTACTGAGTAACAAGCGCCATCTTTCCATACATTTAAAAAGCATATTTATTTGTAATTAAATGAAGGGTTGGACTTCAGGGCACATTATTGTTTCCTAAATATTACCAATATTGCATTTCCTTGCACACCACAACACTCCCACATTTTGATACTGTTTATTATCCGTGCCGCAGACAAGAACTCGAAGATCTGAAACATCGCAATATCTGAGTAGTGGGCATGATTCTTCAACGTCGGATCTAGAAATGGCTGATAGATCATTCTCTTTTGGACTTAGAGACTTTCCATTTACACAATTTTGAATGCAGAAGAAACTTAAACTGAAGATTACTAATGATGCTAACTGAACTGTCCCACGTAGCATTGTTTTATTGAATTTTTACTGCTTTGTAAATGAACACAGGTACACTTTTTCCGATTTTTAATTAATATATTGAATATTTTTATTCTACAAGTAATTTATCACATATAAAGAGGTATCAACATACAAAAATACAAAGATTGGAATAAAATAACTGAAGCATTTTGGAATCAAACGTAAGATTAAATTTAGCACAGGGCCTACACACACGGACAATAATAATAATCAAATGCCATTATGCATTGTGAAAATTAATTTTTAAGAACCCTTCAATAGATGTTATTACTACTTGCAATGGCTCTGCTTGTAACAAACAACTCAAAACATAGCACAACTAGAACTAGCTAAAACTCAAAACGAATAAGTAAGCATACAGATGCAGCGCTGTGTATTCTGTATTACAGAATAAGAACCATAAAAAATTATCACTTCATACACAGCGCTGCTCCACCTCTGAATCTTCTATTTTTTGTTCTTCCTCACATTTGATGGACCCAATTGCTGGAAATAAAAACATGGCAGGTTATTAACTTTATTACTAGAGAATCGCCAATATTCGGAATACGAGATACAAAAAATTCTTATACCACGATTGGAGTTTTAGATCCTATCTCCAGTGCAGCAGCTGATTTAGTTTTATCTTTAGAGCTCGCTTTTTTCCTCGTCCTGGGTTTACGAGTAGATTTCGAAGCGCATTCAAGTTCACTATCTTCTTCATCTTCGCTGCTATTTAGCTCAAATTTCCCGTTTGTTACTACATTAGAAATAAATAAAAACAGAGTTTAAAAAATCAAAGTTTTGCAATCCTATGAAAAGGATGACACATTTTTAATTCACCTGTACGACTGGCAGGCACTTTGCTTGAATTACTTGCAGCTGTGACTCTCCGAGAAGACCTAGTGGATCTAACACTGCTAGTGACTTTTGGAGACAAGAAATCTTCATCATCTTGATCATCGTCAAAATTAAGATTTTCATCTAAAATAGCAATATAAAAAGGGTTCCACATCGTTTAATTCCACTGCATTTTAAGGCGTTTCTTTTTACGGTACCTGATGATGACAACATGACTTCTTCAATACGATGAAGACTTTTCAACTTGGCAATGGATCTGGTAGATCTTGGCTCAGACTTGGTACCTTTATCCTTTGGATCAAATGGAGATTCTTCTTTTTTTACTCGACTGCTCCGCCTAACTGGGGTGTCCTGCACACTTTTTTTCAACAGGGATTCTATCAGCACATCCTTGTTAGACAGCTCCAGCAAAAGAGTTGCAACAGTTGACTTTTCATTTTTAAGCTCTTGAGCCTGTAACATGTTTAGCATCATTATTTGATGATGGCGTTAGCAAATAAGCAATGTAAAAAACTCCACGACAAAACTAACTTTGTTCTCCAAAGAATAATGAATGATGGCTAATTCCTCGTCTTTTTTCTCGTTCGATTGATTCTGTAAAAAAAGATTAAATTTTAAATTATTCATATTAAGTAGGGAAAGCTACATCAGTCACAAAATCAAAGGAATGTTCCATTTACCAATGCATTGCACTTGTCGGCAAGCGATTTCATTTTTGAATTAGCCTCTTGAATTTTAAGCTCAAATTGTTGACACAAATGAAGTCCTTGTTCAACCTCTGTTTTCAACGTCTGTAAACGAACCAAGATGTTAGAATTCATGATAAATTCAAATTCTTATTCAATTATGATTACGAGTGTACGATTATATACCTCTATTTCTTTGTCCTTTGTGCTAGCAGAGATTGACAAGCCATTTAATTGTTGGAGAAGCTCTTCCTCTCTATTTTTTGGATCATCAACTTTAGCAGTGAGAAGCTTGATTTCTTCATCCCTTGCCTGTTATTAATGTAAGAGACCAAATTTAATTTTTTTTCTTTATTTTACCAGATATGTTATCCGAGTTGTTTAGACAAAAAAATACCTGCAAGCGATTTTTGAGTTCATTGTTTTTCGTTTCTAACTCATTTGAAGTCCTTTGTACTTCTTCGACGAGCACTTTATGACTTGCTACTGCAAGGTCTAACTTGACAATGCGTTCATGCAGAGTTCTATTTTCCTCACGAAGTGCCTTTTTCCAAACAAACAGAATTATTTACTCATATAAACTTTCAGACTAAGCAGGGTAAAATTCACACACAACCACTCAATTCACCTTGATCTCATTTTTCATTTGCTGCCTAACAGGCGATGCGAAGTTGTCATTCGATAGGGCTGAAGTAAAGCTACTATTAACTTCGCTTCCTTTTTCAGGTGTGGCAACTAAAGATTTGGATTTGTTCCACCGATGATTATCATTTTTGACTAGTTCCTTTCCTGGACTATTTACACTTTCCTCGTCGGAGCTATCTTCTTCTTGAGTACTGGTCAAGTTTCCATTGACTTCCTTGGGTTTCTTTTTGTCTTCGGGCTCTAACCCTTCCTCTTCTGAATCCGAAGTGAATTCTTCTTCACCGTCTGAACAAGATTCAGATTCTGTTGTTCCCTCTTCATCTTCTTCACAAATAGTATCCACCTTGGCGGCTCGAGTTTCTTCATTTTTAATCATCTGTACTGCCAGAGATATACGGCGCTTCGTCAGATTCTCATAAACTCGATTATCCTTCTCAGCTTGAGAACTATCAGACATAAGGATAAAGTGAGCACAAATATTGTATTATTAGCATTATTCTATTATATACATACATTATTATTGTATTATAGTATTTGACTTTAATTTTTGATTGAAGAGCATGAAAATATTTCTGCACACAAAACTTACGTCCAAAATTGTCTTTCCTTTTCCAATAAAGCGTCAAATTCAGTGGACAGTTTTTCACGCACGTCCCGTTCAACTCCTTCCAGTTGACTTCGTAAAATCCTATTTTCTTCCTCTAGTTCCGCCATTTTTTGAAACACAGTCTTTTGAACCACAGTTGCGACTTCATTATACGATTCATTCATGCTATTTTCATCTTCTGTTGCTTCGTCGTCCGTGTCGGGACCATTAGTACAAGGGCGTCCATGGATTTCCGATAGTCCCCCTATAGATGCCCGATAGCGACGATAAAATAGCGAATCACCTTCAGGAGCAGCGACCGGTTTGAAAGTCACAACCTACAAAACAAACGGACAAAGTTTTTATACAATTTGAATGGCGTCGGATTCATTAATCTCTTTCAATGTCATAGAGAATGATGAGAATTGAAAGTGTGCACGTACGTCACTAGCAACTGCAGAATTTTTTAACACTTGAATCGTTGAGTGATACATAGATGGATCAGGACTGGCGTTCACAATCATACAAATAAGTGTTGAAGATGACATATGACTTTGAAAAATTCGAGCTAATTTGCTGTCCCTGAATGGAATGCCTTGCAGTGAAGTTCTTCCTCCCTTCTGTTTATCTCTGAGAAAATAAATTTGGAAACAAAAAAATCAATAAGCCACAAGAATTTAGTTTGAAGCAAATCAGTATAGTGAATATACTGATAACAATGCTTACCGAAGTGCAGTAATGCAGCGAAGTAGAACAACCAAAGATTGGTTGATATTTGATGATTCTTTCAGACGAGTTCCTTCATTTTCAGTCTGAGAGGCACGTTCACAGCCAGCCAAATCACAAAAAGACATTCTGTATGAAATAATACGAACAAAATCCTATGTGAAATCCTGAATTTCAAAAATTTCAAAAATCAAATGAGAGATTTACCGGATATCATAGAAATAAACTTTGCACTTCGCTCATACATTTTTGCTCAAGCTTGGAAACCCGATTTGAACATCAAATATAAACTAACAGAACGTCGAAGGGAACCAGTACCTGAATATTTTCTTCGGATAAGCAGTTCCATTAGAAACCCCAACCGCGACCACTCTTAAATTAAAAAACGAGTGAGATCGACTGGAATTGGAATTCATAGATGTTGCAGCAAATCTCAAGTTCATCTTTCCAGCCAAGAAGAATTCGTATGCTTCGTCGGCAGAATTGACTGGAATTTCAGTTAAATCTACAGATGCCAAAAAATGATATTGATTTGAAAGGCAAAAAACAAAATATAAATAATGCTGATCAAAGATATAGATGAGAGATGATGATAGCAACATGGTGCACGAACCTTTGATATATACTTGACCTTCTTTGTCTGACATTAGTTTCAGTTCCTTTCTTTTCTTCCCTTTTTCCATAACCTGAAAAAGATCATAAACTCGCTCGTTGTATATTTCCGCAAAACTAACCCAAATAGAGAACAGCATATTTTCGTCTGACATTGATACTGTTGTAGTGTCATTATAGATTGGGACGGCTACAAAAAATGAAACTCACAGATTAAATAACTTTCTATAAAATAAGTAAAGTTTTGTAAATAAACTAATCACACAAAAAAAGCTTACGAGGAAGGAGTCCAATTTCATCTTTATGTGTTTGGCCCAGTGCTTGGGTCCCAATTGAATCGTCCGAAAAACCGGATCGACGTGATGAAGATTGACTCATTATGTCTCGGTAATCAGACATTTCTTTAGTACGCTGAAAATCAAAAATGTAGAATAAATTGCATCCCATCCAAACGTAGTGACCTAACTTGCCATCACATAGACCAGCGAAGACTTACAACATTTGCTTCTTTCAGAATTCTTTCTTTCAAAGCTAACAGACTTTGTTGATCCTTCTCTCTCAGGCTTTCATACGATTTGCAAAGCGCCGGCTTAATATTTCCTTTTTTATACAACCGCTCTTCCAGTCTATTGAAAATGCAGTCCAGCGTCCTGGGAATTATACCAAACTGTCTACCGTTGCCTGAAAATTGGGAAAAGTCAGCCATCTTTAGCAAACAAACAGTAACCATGAATAAATTCACGATGGGAAATCTAAACTTACCCTGCATCGTGTAAGTTTTTCCAGCATTAGTGGCACCGTAGCTAAATATTAGCACATTGTCTCCTTTGAAAAAATTCTCCATGAAAGGCTGGACACATATTTCAAAGGCAGTACTTTGAGTGCATCCAGCATCCAAAACTTTCGAGAATGTGAATTTACGGCCATCTTCAAGAGATTTGTCTTTATATTTCAGATTATTTGGGGGATGAATAACGATTGAATTCGAGTCTTTGATGTCAATAATTCCCTATAGTTAAACCAAACATTGAATTACAATCTCACATTCATAAATGCAAAAGAAAAACTTGCTGAAAAGACACCTGAGCTGAATCTCTGATTGGTCTGATCCTCAAAAACGTCTGGATCTTGTCTGCCTCAGGTAAGTCATCATAAACTGACTCATTTTGTTGGAACACATTATCAAGATCTCGGATCACCTTCATGTCAAAATCTTCAGGGGGGACAATTGGTGCCACATTGACTGCAATGCCAGCAAACGACGGTCGCTGATCCAGATCAAAAAATTCTTCCATGCTTTCTGTGTCTGCGAATGGATTACAAACACGAACAGTCACTTACTTATTTTCCAAAAGATTTTTCCTCCCACCTTCCACACTTAATTCTACATTGGAAGATGATAATTTAATTTATTATGGTAAGAATTCAAGTAAATTATTAAAAAATTAACTTTTTTTTCGTTTGTTGTTGTTTTAGTTTTTCGTCGTTTGAGACAGTTGAAAGTTGCATTGTAATTTGCACGTAAAGTCGACAGTCCCGCCTTGAAAAAATATTCCCGCTGTATACATCGAGGAGTAGAGCTATTGGTTGGGAAATGGGATTGCAATGCTAGCATGTGATCTCATAAAGGCACAAAAATTCACAATTTGATTTGCACGTGGCTGGCTCGCTGGCTGTCTTCAAAAGTAGATTTTATTATTGCACTTTTGTAATCATAATCATTATTTAGAGGTTTTGTGGTTAAAAACTCAAACATTACGAACTACTAAAAGATTGAGGGCGTCGTCATTTACTGTTGGTAAGCCAAGCTCCCTAAAATTTGTCATTGACATTGCTAACTTAGTGTTTTCGAAAAAATTAAATATGGACAGCTAAGTTAATTGTGATGGTATTAATTTACTGTGTAATAACTTTTCCAGGGAACCAAAATTATGACAGCTGCAGACATGACATCAGATGAAGAGACTGGAAAAATGGGTAGAATCAAGATTCCCCCCGGTTTTTCCGTAGACCAGGTAATTTAGTTACCAGTTAGTTAGAAAGGTTATCGAAAATGCCTATAGCCTAAATGCATAATAATAATGTAGTGCAGTAACGCCGCAGTATGGAATAGGGACAGATTTTACTATTTGGGGAGATGTTGAAATCACCACCACCGCATCAACATCTCCCCAAATAGTAAAATCCCTCCTGGAATAGTCTCTTATCGTTCCTTTTGTTATACACCGTCTCTTATTATATTCTACTTACGTTAGGCAAAACTTGCATCTCAAGCTCTGCTTGATTATCACAAAATGAAGAAAGAAGACGCCAACGCCTTGTTCTTGGATGATACAGCGAGATTTATCTTAGATGTGACAGCCTTTAAAATACCTACCGGAACACATCATTACTACAATGTTACGTTTAAGCATTCACCTTATCCAAATCCCAAAGATAGCTTGGATATTATGCTGATAGTTAAAGACACGAAAGGATTAGATCCGGAGATTGTAGTTGGACAGACAAGAGAGTTGATCAAGAGGTCTAAAGTAGCAAAAAAACTAAATGTCACTCGTATCGTTACTTACAAGCAATTGCGAGAGGATTATGCCACATTTGAGCAGAAAAGGGGACTTGTAAAAACAGTAGACTGTATTTTTGGAGAGCGGGATATCTACGTAGGTTTACCTGCCTTCTTGGGTAGAGAATTTCAAAAGAGGAAAAAATTCCCTGTTTGTATTCCTGGAAGAGGTTTTCCAAAGCACGACCTTGGGGAACAAATATTATTCGCTTTGAAAAAATCTGTTTTCAATCTATCTTTGAAAGGGAAGACTTCTTCCTTTGTGGTCAGTTGAGTTTTCAGTCATCGTACATTATTACTTGCCACTGTGTATTTGTTATGTCATAATTTGATATTTCATAATGATAATTGCAGTTTGGCCATAGTAATATGACGTCTACCCAATTGGGAGAAAATTTGTGTAAGGCAGCTCATTGGCTTCAAGTAAAATTTCCAGGCGGCTGGAGAAATATTTCTAAACTTTCCGTACAGACTGGCGTAGAAGGAGTTGCTCCGTTAGTTATATATTGCTCCACTGGTATGTCTTCTTTACGATTTTTATCAAACTTTTTCTACATTTTTTTTTGCATCAATTTTAACACAGCATTGCTTATTGTTAATGTCATTTTATTTCTCTAGTTTTTAATTTAATTAAAAATACTAATGACAACATTCTGTGTCATAGGTTCTAGTAACGATGTTATAAAACCACCTGTAACTAGAGGTGCTAAACTTCCTGAACCAGAAATTGATGAACTGTCTACCAGGCCGAATGAAAAATATAAAGTACATGCCACTGGAGAAATCGAAAAAATTATGGAAGAGTATTTATTAGATGCCGACGATGAAGAAATCATGAAGCACATCAATCCACCCAAACAAAAGTCTGGAATGAAATCAGAAGTAAAAGAGGAAGAAGATATGGAAATAAAGCAAGAATCTTCCGATGCAGAATCAGAAGAGGAGGAACGGGAGGATGAGGATGATGAAAATATTGCTTCAGACGAAGAGGAATCAGAAGTTGTGGAAAAGCCTGGCAAGAAACGTAAAGGTGACTTTGAAGAAGAGTTTATTAAAAAGTTACAAAAACGAATGGCTTATGAAGCCAAAACTACCAAGAAAGACGCAAAAAGAGCAAAGAAAACGATGCACGAAGCAGAAGAAGAACAGGCAGAAAGCGAAGGGGAGCCGGAAGAGGACAATTTGAGTTATGAGCCAATTTTAAAGAATAAGAAGGCCGTAAAAAAAGTGAAAGAAGATAGGCTGCCAACATTCCCACAAAGTAAAAGCAATTCAGCTAAAACGGAAAATAAGAAAACTACAAAATCTAAAGGGAAGCGGGCCAAAAAAGTTAAATAGTGGTAGTAGTAATAGCGACTTTAAATAACTTTGTTATCTATTGAGATTTTGTTTCATGTTTTATTAGCTACCTAACGGTAAAAAAAAATTCAGCGGCATTGAGTGTTTTTAACGAAATTTAATAAACTCTTCCTTTACCGTGTTATCGTGTATATCAAATGCAAATATTAATATCCCGTTACCATTATTGATTGCGTAATATTTTTATCCTGATCAGTATCAACCACAGCGTAATTGAATTGTTGAATATATAAAGCGTTGACAACATTAACATTGATAATTTTACGATCTGTTGACAGCCTAGATATGAACTTGAACTTTGATTATATATTTTTTCCTTTAAGTTTATTATTTATCGAAGCTCCTTTATTATTTGCATGAGAGGGTGTGCACAATTCATTTAGTGTCGTCATAATTAATGTTGGATGCTGTGATGCAATGCAATGAAATGAGCATTGGTCAACCAACAAAAACTCCTCGGCTTAAAATTCTGAAAATATGCGATCTTCTTTATTGCATGCACCAAAGTTTCCAGTTTTATTTTCATTTGTTATATCTATATCATAGTATAATTATGAATGCTAAAGGTTATTCAGTCACTTTCTATAATTATGATTACTTACTCAATAGGAACTAAAACCTCGCAAAGGTAACGTATGTCGTTTCCGAATCATCTCATCGGCACATAAAAATCCTATGCAATGTTTGCTTACAAAATATTAATTTTCACAGATTGCCCACAAAATAAATTACATGGCACTATAGGATTACAGGAAAACGTTGAGAATAAAACTCATCCGTGTCAACATTTATACGCATATACACGTGTGGTATGGCTGACCTTTAAAAACTATAAAATTAGATTATTAAAATGGCTGAAAATCGTAACTAATCAACTAATTATTTTCTGGAGTGCATGGAGTACAACCAGTATTGCCCAATACATCCGTTTTCTGTCCAAATTTTGACCAGAAAGTGACTTTACATTTTGTCCTGTGGCCAGTTCTTTGGTCAAACATGCTGCATGAGCTAAAAGGGGGACAATACAAATGAAGACTGACAGCTGGGTCCGTATGACTCGAGTTCTCCACTCGATGCAGTCCCATGGAATCATTAATATAGCACACTTGATTCACTTTGAGCGCATCTCTGCCAATCTCCTCCAGCCCTTCGTCCTCATTCCCATTTGTAGGCCACGCGAAACGAACTTCACTGAGAGAGCCCTGGAGCATTTTCATGAAGCAGTGGGCATTCGCGTGGTCATGTACTGCTGACCCGTGACCTTCTCCTGAAAGTTCAAATCAAAGTTTGTTGCATTTTTTTCATGTCACTTAAACTCAAAACTTTCCAATTGGATTGTTATCCTATATATGTGATTAGGATTATCATTATAGTGAAGCAATATAACGTTAACGATATCCTGATTTCCCTGTTTCATATATATGAAGAGCTTGATACCAGCTTTAACTAGTTTGGTTTAGATGGCTAAAGTTTATAGCCCAAGTAGTAAGATATTGTAAATAAACTACTGGTTTAAGTACAGGCATCAAATATTTCTTTAGTTTTCCATACAAACTCATGCATGTGGTCATAACTTAAATCTATATAAATTTTGATTCGTACGCAACGATTCTAACCTCAATAATAACTACTAATTTAATTCATTCTGAGATGAAAACACCGTCTCAAGTCTCAAGATTCTTCCGAGTTCGACAATTTGTTTACAAAACAAATCTGTACAACTATATCTATATAGCTGTGAGTATATTAAAAGATGTTGCTTATGTATTTTTCTTCCATAGATTCAGATAACATTGATTCTTTGCAACTAAACTACCACACCATAAATGAAACGCATGTACATTATATACTAAGTAAGGATATTGCATTATGCTATGCATCTCGTTCTATTTATTTCCGTATAGCTACAACACAACTAACTAAATGTTGATAGGATAGATATATATATAGATATATGTTGATAGAATGATAGGAATCTTAACTTACCCCAGCACAAAAGCATCAAATTGAACTTCCCATTGCCTTCGTCCACCAGATTCCTCGTGTACCGGTACTGATCAAACTTAGCAAACTTGCTCCATTCTGCCGGATTGCTCTGATACGCAGTCATCAAACTCTGAATGTATTCCACATTGATATTGTCTTGTTCAAAGGCCTCATGCAATAACTGGATCAGAGTGTTGAGGGAATCAACTTTGGGAAAGCCTTTGCCTCCAATCTCAGGATATTCGTTCAATAGGAAATTCCCATTGTTTTTTGGGCACCGACATGGAACACTATGACCATTTGTTATGGCGGAAGTCATCTTTAGTATTCGTAACGAATAAAGTTAATTATAGCTTAGAAGACTTATATTTTTCCACTTTTAAAAACTGATTAATAATTCTTGTTCCGAGTGCAATGCGTGACTGTCAAACACTTATCCCGGGAAAGTGAATGAACTCGAATTATGCGTGATCGACTCTGGAACTCTCTTATTGGAAAGCACTAAAGCCTCGGAGCAACGGTATTCGCGTGTTTCAATGTTGTTGACAACGAATCGATTTTTCCAAGTTACAGAGGAACCTCTTCTTGTCGCTGTTGCAATGTAATATGGCCAGCCAGAGGACTGAACAGTTAATCTTTATATGAGAGGTACAAGCAGTCACACAGTAGATACGGAAAAATGAGGCTTAAAAATGGTTATCAACTTTATTATGTTATAGTAGATTATATATAACGTCAAAGTCAGTTAGTTAGTTACTTATCATTATAATTGACAGTCAGTTTATGTTACTACTATGTTCAAGTAGAAAGTGCTGGAAATCAGTAAGTACTGTTTTTAATGTCATAAAAATAGGAAAATGCTCAAAGGGTGTACACGATTGTACATGTTAATCTGCTATAGAATGAGCATAAGGAATATAAAATAAAATGATTGACTCATGCTGGTCATTTTGCAAGAGCTTTATGGTCGTGTCAGGTATATTTCCATAATGTGGCGTTAGAATCAGTTAGCCAGTAAGAAGTTCTGAAATCTTCCAGTGCGAAATTGATATGTTTATCTGATTTGGGCAGAGAGCAACAACGTTTATTCGTCACTGCCATTCACCAATGGTAGCCCAAATGGACTCAGTACATATTTATATGATTTTTATAATGTGAACTTTTTTGTTTTATAATGATAATTCCGGAGACAGTAAATTTCTGAAAGAAGAGTCTTTACTTATGCATTTTCGACATCGAAACTAAGTAACTAAGACTAGTTCATTTTGCTGTCGTTTGCTTTGAGTAGCTATATTAAATGTTTGAAACCTTTCTATAGAAAAATGACAATATGTAATAAAAATCCCCAGCCTCAAGTGTTTTGAGTGCAACAGGGCAAACAGTAAGTTTGTTTGTGCTGCCTTCACTATGTCAAAGTGGCTGACTGTTAGGATACTGCATAGAAACTAGATATAGTCCCTGTATTATACTGATAAGTTTAGGCTTAACAAGAGCTTAATTGTAAATGACCAAAAATACGTTGGGAAAAGGAGCTCTGGGCTCCTTGAAAATTGATGCAAACAAAAACAAAGTATTGCAGCATACAAAAGTGGTCACATTGCGTCAAAATCACATTTAGTAATGCTTAACTTACTTGCATGTAATATGCATTATATCTTACGCGCAATATGGAAAATAAATCACGATGCTATTATGTTGTTTTGCGTTGCATATTCAACTATGCACCATATATAGTTTAATAATAGTTCAAACCCAAACTAACTGGCTAAATACAACATAAAAATATTTGTCAAAGAGGTTCATGGTCCAAATTAGGTCAAATTATTAGTACTATGCACGTCTTAAAGGATAACGTAAGAAGTTTTCAAAACGTGATTTTATTACTTGTTGCGAAATTTAGCATGCAATTTAAAAGTTCCAGCATGAACTGTTTGTAGGTGATAGTTGGGCTCATCATACCATGAAGCATGAGATTCTTTCGGTCATATGGATAGATATAGCTGACCTCTGGCACGTAACGAAACGTTATAAGAAAAATTAACGACTGATTAACTTGAAGTATGTCTGGTCACAATTTTCATCTGTTCAATTATTAAGACATTATTCATGTATATTAGAACCAGTAGTTGGCAACTCCGCATCACCGAAACGTACTAACTGCAGCAATAAATGCTGCAATTGCCCAATTGCTATTGGTAAGGAATACGTGATATGTGCCACCTATTGAATAAACATAGCACTTGGATATTTTTTTCTTGATAGCACATGGAAAAGCAGGGATGATGAATTTGATTGACGCAAAAGTTAAAGATGCTACTATCTCTGCTGTGAAATGTAAACAAGCACAAATAATAGCCAATAGCCAATTTTACTCATAGGTAGCATATCGTACGATTTCCTATTGAATAACAAATTGGAATATATAGAGAATAGTATTTACACTAGCTAGAAAGACAGCTACAAGCTAGCGGAATTTCAATAAAATTTAAATTTTTAGCTCGCTGTCATTCATTTACAGACTACAATCACGTACATAAAATGTAAACAACACAGTAAACAAAAATAAATAGCCAGCTAAACTGAGTGAGTGTTCTGATGTGGATTATAAATTTTTTAAAGCATGAAAAAAGATTCTAAACTGCCCTGTCTAACTGTTCTTTGCAAAATAAAAACAGTTTCCTTATGTTATTTGACTAACCCTGATAAATTGTCGATTTAAAAAAATTAAATCGCTAATCAGGTTTTGGCAACAATAATTCAATGATCACTTTTTCAATTTTGAAAAAAATGAATTGGAAAAAGTTTATTCACATTTTGTGACCAAAAAACAAGAAGCGCCAGATAACTTAGCGAAAAAAATCCTTTTTATTTTGCAACGCACAATGGTTGTCAGATTTCTTGGTTGCCTCAGTTTGTAAAGTACTGAAGTTAGTAACAGCTGAAATTTTCAACTACTATGCCCATTAGGTTATTTGGCATTGGTTGTTTCGTCGTCAACAAAATGTGAACAAATAATTTTTTTTAAATAATTTTAAAGACTGAGAAAATGAGCAATGAATTATTGTTGCCACAAGATTTTACAGATTTAGTGATGTAATTTGTATAAATCGACCATTTATCGGGGATAGCCGAATAACATGGGGCAACTTTATTTAACTTTGAAATGAACTATAGACGGTTTTAGAAACTACATCTTTCGACCGTAATAATTAGCAGATTTAGACAGGAAATTGAAAACATGAAGATTCATATATAATGTAAGATAGATAATAAATATGGCCTTCTGCAATATATTTCGCGATCCCCGTTTTAGAGCATTTCGAATCCTAACTAAGAGACATAGCAAGAGACGCCATCTTTTGCGTGGATTGTAAAATTCCAACTTCTTGCTCGCTCACTATAAAATAGGGATGATAAGCCCGGACCATTTTGTCAAGCCCGGGCTTCCGGGACTGGAAAATTTCCAAGCCCGGGCTAATCCCGGGCTTTCGGGACTGACCTTGAAATTACATTAATATTAAATATAAAAGATGCCTCTACACAAAAAAGTGTTTTTAATCATTTTATTCTCTTAGAATTTCATTCAAGCATGATTTTGAAAATATGAGCGCAAGAAACATAAAGTATCAAGGGTTTTGTCTGCCATTCTGGAACGTATTTTACTGCATAAATATCCAGCCGCAGAAAAAGCTCTTTCTGATTCCACACTGGTCGGTGGAATAGCCAACAAGGCCTTGTAGGCTCCTTCGAGAACTAATCCTCGCGTTCCTCCAGCTTCAAAAAGAGACATTTCTTTTTTTATGGTATTTTGTATACTTGACCATATACTGATCGACCTTTCTCTGCTTTTTAGGAACCACTAACAGTTCTGTATAAAAATATAGTTCTGTATAAAAATATATATTTTTATAAGCTAGGCCTAGCTTTTATTTGAATTCATGGTTCCTAAACTTTGTCTTATTTGGTTACCTCTGATCGCTTCTTGTTGATTAATTATTCGTTTAATATCAATTATATTATGAACTCCGTTTAAATGATTGTGTAAGCCTTTTGTTGAGCCGCCGACACATTTTAAATTTTTTTGACATATCGAGCACATTGCATCTTCTTTGTTTTTTATTTTTTCAAAATGTTGCCACACGAAGCTTTTAGATTTCTCTAAATTTAAACTCATTATGAATTAAATTTTACTGATCGAATTTTACTATCGATACTGAAAACCAAA
>Ga0210040_10005453_pt1 | contig 16203 bp, 19 predicted proteins | sample CryGeyCG12114_NA_FD_185462 | JGI IMG/M metagenome (GOLD analysis project Ga0210040, IMG submission 185462) | Groundwater microbial communities from aquifer - Crystal Geyser CG19_WC_8/21/14_NA (SPAdes) (version 2) | ecosystem: Environmental > Aquatic > Deep subsurface > Groundwater | place: USA... | reverse complement strand
GTTATTGTGAAGCTCAACGACCGCATCGGATTATAATATTTTGTAGGCATATACTAGAAGGTATAAGGAAGACTTCAAGTCTGTTTTCAAGAAAATTGCTCGCGAACACATTTCGGACTTACATTGTAAGCATGAACCTTATCTAAAGCAGACATTAACATAATAATGAGATATGATTACTGCAGACAACATGGCTCAGTATCGCTGACCCTAAAAGCTTAATATGAACTAGTAATTTTCTTCATCAACTGCATCTTCTTCAAGGCCAACAAATTCTTCCTCTTCAATATTTAAGTAATCTTCATAATATTGTTGATACTCCTCGTAACAACTAAGCCCTTCAGAATGCCAAATAAAGTAGCTCATCAGAAATTGAAAGATTATCAAACCAACAGCGAAGAATACCAGCATAGCCATTCTGAAATTCCTCCCGGGTGCATCTCGATTAAACAGTCGAACAACAGGTGGTGGCAAATACGTTCGTCTTGGTTTCAACTGCAATAATTTATCTGTCCTCCTCATTTGCACTTCCATAACAAAGAAGCAGCCGAACACAAACAGCAACCATATTAAAACAGTTAAACTATATGAAACGTCATCAAATAATTTTAAAAAATCCTGATTCCCAAATCAAAAAAATCAAAAAATAATAATAATATTTACTCACACAGTATTACAGGACATTCCACTTGATTTAACCCAAGCCATAGCAAACATGGACATGACTAAATATTCATTAAAAAAATACAGTTATAATCCTTGTACTGTGAACAAAATCTTGGATTTAGAGCATTAAAATTATTCTTCATGTTTACCAGCACATCCATTATTTAAAACGCCAATAAGCCAATGTGAAAAAATTTGCTTCATTCTCTTAATAGGATCAGCCACTCGAAAGAATCCAGTAAACATTTCCAGATAGAATACAAATATGGACATTGCACCCAGAACAACGTGTACAAACAAATTGTCTCCATATTTGATGGACGTTCCTTTGTTTCGAGCTATAGAAAGTACAGCTCCAAAATTCAACATGCACGCGGCAATTAGGAGCACTACATGCCACATGTACCACCAGTATTCTTGGAAACAGAAAACTGTAATGAAGGTTTCCTTGTAGTATCGGGCTACAAAGCATGCTAATGGAGTTAGGAGCATGTATGCCAAAGCCATATGACTTGCGTGAATTAATCGAGCGTGTACCTGAAAAAACAATAAGTAAAAAGCTGTGTGAATAATTTTTTTAATTAATAGAAAAATTGGAAGTAAACAGAAAGCCATCATATCAGTATTATTGTTAACTCTAGACGGATCGGCAGTTCGGTTTTCAATTGGCTCTGTAGATGGTAAAGCTGGGCAAGGACATCTTGCACCAAGATTGTCTCTATCACTGAGAAATTCAGCAACAGTTGGTAACCGAAGTCTTGTTTTCTCCGAATCAACATTGTCAGCCAAAACAGAGCTTCCGGAGCATTTGTCAACTGGCTGAGGTGACCCATAATATTGAAGATTGAGACCGATCGCTCCTAAAAATAAATGCCAAAACCTTATTAGTGACATCATGAATTCTCTAAATGTCGTGTTTATAATACGTTACTCACCCGCTAAAGAAAACTGGAAATGAGATTTTGAAGGAGTTCTAATTCGTTCATTAAGATTTGGAACAGGTCCCTTGTGAAACCCATTGAAAGTGACTTTGGGGGCGTCAAATAATGGTACATGACAATCCACATCTGCCCTCATTTTATCTCGTTCTTTCCAATATTCAATATCCACATAATCAGCTGCGCCAAGTGAACTTTTAGTAGGCCTTAGGACATTATATTGTGCAGTCCAACCATAAATCCGACCATCTGGATGCTTGTAATTTAGGTCTTCAAATATCAAAGTTCTGTCAAATGCCAAAACAAGCATATTTATTGCTATTGTGCATAGTATATTTTTCGATCATATGATTAGCTGAATTCAGAATGAGCTTCAAAGTTTTGACTAAACCGAATTATTTGGATTGTTACATATTTTTTTAGTCGATTTACTAAGTCCTATCTTGGACTAAAACCGGCTAACCATTAGTATTCAACTCACTGTATATGCAATTCTGTAACTTGGTTACACGTATTTTGGTTGAAACTCCATGTTGCATGTACTTCTCTGGCTCCATGATTACGTTTCATAACTAACGGTGGGAGCATTGTGGAGTTAGCGTCCCCAGTAATTGGTGTTGTTACAATCTGTGGCTCAGAACCATCACCGCCTTCGACTGGTTCGGCATCGTCATCGCCCGTCCCGGCATCGTCGTCGGATTCAGGTTTGTTGCTAGCAGATTCTGTTTTGTTTGCATCTTGTGCGGAAGGTCGAGGTGGTCGAAAAACCCCATTTACTGAAATTAATGGGGGCAATTGAGACGTTGGCTCAGTGTCATCCTCATCTGGCTCATAATGACCTGGTTCAGCATCATATACGAACATACTTGGATGCTAGTTACAAAAAATATTTAGACGTTGATGTCATGAAATATTAATAGCAAAACTTTTTCCGCTTTATATCATCCGCAAATCCGCAAGCATCTTACATCTGTTGCTCCGGGTGGAGTATATGCACAAAACATTGAGTTTCTTCTATCTCCAACGTACACATTATCCACATACTTTTTACAAGTTCTCGTGCATGGCATGTCATTATTGAAAGTTCCTACCGGCCAGCCATCTTGGTCCTTAAAAAATAATTTTATTGGTAGGCATCATTATGTGCTTTTTTCAAATTGGTGCTTGGAATTTCATGGAATATAACAAACAGTTGCTCTTACTTTCACCATCATGACCATAGCAGTAATAACACCTTTGGCACGATCAGGCCTCTCAAATTCAGTATGAAGATTGCGTCGGTCTCCAATCCCTTCACTCAAAGCTACACTTCGGTTTACAAAAACTCTGAAATGAAGCCAATTTTGCAATACTGATCCTGCCACCGAAATGCCGGTTACTTCCACAAAATAAGGGTTCGGAGACTGTTTGTCAGGAGCTGGTGGTCTTTTGACGTCGTCTTTTTCTTTCCTAGACGATGCAGAAAATGCAGTATACGGGAAATTATCGAGATCTGTGTATGACCAAGCTCTGTTCTTCACAAGGTAGTCGAAGATTTGAAAATTTGGTTCATTTTGGATCCCACCATATTTTTTATTGGCTACGATTTGGCAAAAATGTTCGATTCCATTTGTACGGTAACCTTCTTTGGACCTGGGTTTGAAATCGGATTCTCGATAGATGTTAGCACATTGGGCGGGATCTGCAAATAATGGTCTGAAAATGTTGCATCGGTCTGCTTGACATTTTACCGGGTTTATATGGAGAATGATAGGTAATGCTAAAATTAGCAGCTTGGAAACTAAATTGGTATTCAACATGGCTATTCCATTTCTTTTATTGCACTTTGAAAATTAAGAATATTGTTTTTTATTCTCCTCTCACTCTCAAAAACATCTTTGTTCCGCTTTTTGTGCCATTGTTCAACTAGGTTGAAATCTAATTATTCTCCAAGGTAACTGAAATATAGAGTCAGATTTGTATCATCCTTCTTGGAGTTGGTGACAGACTTTCTATATTATGCCGCACTATTGCTTGGCTATGACGCCATTACCAATTTTGAGTGGGAGAAAAAACATTGAATTGTTTAAATTTTTTGTTCCTATCTAGTTCAACAATTACAACTCAAATTCAAATAAAACTACTGGCTGAAGGCTGAACGAGCTAACGAACAAATAAATGAACATTCCTTATGCGCACGCGCAATCATAAACTTGGTTTGATTTTTGGATTTGTTATGTGAATTGAGGCGCCGGTTTTGCTGTTGGTTGAGTTACAAATTGCAAATAAATACACAGTGTGCATTATTGTTTGGAAATCGAAACTTTGTCAGTGTCATTTATTTACTTCCACGCTCGTAAGTTTTTTACTGCAACTACATCCTACATCCGTTTACGTTTTAGACCATCTTGGTAGTCTACCTCTATCGTGAGTAGTTTCTGTAAGAAGTAGGAGACAAGTTCATAGACTCATAAAAATGGGGTTTGGGGTAAAATCCTGCTACGTTTGCTTGTTTATTCTCGTGATTTTGTGTCTTTTGTCTACAATTACTCACGGGAAACGTGTTCGTGCGGTTCGTCCCGAGAAAATCCTTTCTCCTGAGCACCAAATTTCGAGTCCCGGGCCAAGGAGCAAAGCTCACATACTGGTCACGAAAACTTTCAAGAATACAATCATGATTGCTGGAATGGATATCATGGTTTCCTATGATTTGTATAATGTCGGAGAAGATTTTGCAGTAAATATCACATTTATAGACAAAGATTTTATTGATATGGAATCGGCCAATATATCGATCATCATTGGTCAACCTGTGATGAGGATTCCCATCCTAGCTCCAGGAATGAAGGCAAGCCATGTGATTATATTCAGATTTACACAATCTGTTCAAGACGGATATTTCAAAGGATCCCCTGCTCAAATTGCTTATTCTTCTGCTAATGAGCCTGATGCACAGGTTATTTATAGTTTGATTGGAATATTTTGTTAAGTAAAGGATTAGACGGGATAGTTGAGGATGACATTTTATTTTATTGGTAAAACCAACCTCTTCTTCAGGGTAATAAACGTATTGTTGATGGTAGAAAGAGATTTAGCTACACAGATTTACAATCAATATTTTGTGTTTCGTTTGAAAATTAATATTCTTTTGCTTTGCAGATCAAGGGTAGCTCAAGTGTTGATCCCAAAGGCACTATGGCTGTATTTGCCAGATCATATCAGAAAAGAAAACATGCCAAGGTCTGAATGTTTAAACATTTTTATGAATTAAGGAAATTTAAATGTATGATGTAGCAGTCACATTTAATTTTTTGCGTTTACAGCAAGAGTGGATTGTAATGTTCCTACTTTGTGCCCCCGTGGTTATGGTTCCATTTTTCATGTGGCTCAAGAGTGAAACGAAATACGATGGCATTGTATGTGACGCCCGTCACAATAATTCGAAGCGATCCCGTTCTCATCGCAAGATGCAATAAACTGTTAGTTTTCAACGTAGATTCTCCCAATCGGAGTTACAAAACATATTGCTTTCAATAGCCATGTTTGAAGACAGTAGCTTGATATATTTAATTCATAGTTATTTTTTGTCTGCAATTTTGATATTACAATTTTAGAAAGTTATTTCTACTTCTACGTGATTTTTTACTCTTACTGATTTTCTAAATGTTGTCGTAGATATTAAAGTTTAAGGTTAATAAAATTTTGAACAATCAACAGTTTATGTAATTTTTTCTCTAACTATTCCCACCCCTTTCCTGTTTGGATGTATGTATTTGGTTCTTTCTGATTAGTGATTAGCTATTTAGTTGAATCTTAAAAATGGTGAAATTTGACCACAAACTGTTCAATCAGCTGCACTTTGATTTTGGAACAACTGCCTTTGCAATCTACCACATGCCATTTTTCAAGGCTATTTTAAGCGTCTGTGATCATCGGGAATTGGAAGTCATTCATAGTAATACAAATTATTTGGATTTTCGATTTTTAATTGGAAACTTATGGATTCAAAAATATCTGCAACATTAAAATCGTCATCTTATGTCCAATTTCAAAGGTGCCTCATTGTATGCCATTTTAAAAGTTTTATCTAAAGGATTAATTTCCAAAGGAGCGGCTACAGTCATTTATGATCATTTAGACGTTGCAATGAAAGGGGATTTAGATGAATCTGAATTGGCTTTTTTCATAGCAGTGATAGTTGCCCATAAGGTTAGACGCAGTTCTATCATGATAACAAAGCAAGCCATTTTGTGTTGTTTTAAGCTAAATAGTTCCCTCATTCAAACAGGATAAAATGGAGCGGGAATTCGTATACATGAATGCATGGAAATTATGGGTAACATTCACAGGAAAAAGTGGGAGGAAAATGACCACACATCAATTTCGCCAAGCTGGCTTATTCTTTGATTTTGACTATCCCACCATATTGAAACTGTACGAGGATTATAATTGGGATGAAGAAAAACGATTGGATTTTGGCACCTTCAGGGTAATTTTTTAACTGCAGCATTATTAATTAATTATTATTATAAATTAATATTTACTTGTTTCACTCTAGTTCTATCTAATGTCGTGCATTTGCTACAAAAAGTACCGCAAAATGAATGCTCTGAAAACTGTCCAAAGGAAAATGCAACGCCAAGTTCTGTTGCTTTTGCGCAAGATATTACGGCGTGTTTTGGTTCACAATGTTGGTTGATATGTTACATTGTAAACGTGTATATAACTTTGGAGTTCTATTAATTCACGATTATTTTGCCAGATTTATCCAGAACCAGCAAAATTACTACGGGCTTTAGAAGTAGTAAAACGACCATACTTTTATACTTTGGATGAGCCATTTCACTACACATTTACGGAATATTTTGATTTCACTCGGCTGCGACAAAAATTGCATCGAATGCTTAAGGAAATAAGAAGCTATTTTGTGATTTGCATGGAAAACAATGCATTCTATAAATGTATTTGCTGGTTTTTCTGCTGCTGTTGCGGATTATTGTGAGCTATCGCGCATATTTTAAAATTATATTTCCTTTCTGCAAACCTGTCAATTTTTACATTGAATCTGTTTGTACAGTTGTTGGCCTGAATCTGGGATTGGCGAGCCGACATGTTGCCAAAAATTTTGTGACAAGGTTTGCGATTGCCCTGAATGTGTATGGTTCGAAGATGAATCTGATTCAGAAGTTGAGGAGCTACATATGGATGAAATAGAAAACGAAAAAGAAAAGGATGAGAATGATGGCATGAAAACATTACAAAAAAAGAAGAAAACTATTGTAAAGAGTGGTAAAATCTTCAGCCACTTTTTGCAACGAGATCAACAAGCTATAATCTCTACGGACCCTATGCCTGGGACTATTTCTGCTGAGAAATTATTTGGACTTCCCAAAAAGGACGTTTTTGCTTCAGCAATTGGTGAAAAGCAAGATATCTTTAGCAAAGACATCAAAGACGCGTGGCACCCTCCAAAGCCTCCAAAGTGCGTTATAACCTGAGTAGGTTGAGTATTTAAGTTTATCGACTTTAATTTTCCCAGTGTTTTAATACAGTGACAACAATAAAATATTAAATAAATTATACTGTTGGAATCAGTGCCACGTAAAAGTTACCTTAGTTAGAAGAGCGCGTTTTTTCCAGCAGCACGTGTACCCAACCCAAACCAAGACAAAATTCCTATGACACCTAATGAGCTCAAAACTGAGAGATTGATACCAGGCTTTTTGAAAATGACAAACCACTTTTAGCCATCAAACTTTAATATGCTTGCTTTGTAATTAATCGGAATCAATAGAGTTATTCAAAATCCATGCACTTCGATGTAGCATGTATTTTCAGCTGATTTCATAGCTAATCTGATAAACCATTCAAAACTTACTGTAGTGGGAAACATGGTTAAAGTTTAAAGATAAAAGTTTACAAGGTATATTTAGGGCAAGGATAAATTCTATTGCAGATGAGTGAGTAAACTCAACATTATCGCCAAGTTCTGGAGGCGGTGAACTAATCTCCTCTAATTATAAGCCTATGGGATATCCACAATGATATTATCCACCATCCGAATCTAATCTATTCTTTCTATAGACAACGAAATAAAATAAAAAAAAATTGAGAGCATTTACAAATTGGGCTTGCTAGAATAAAATCCTACACTAGAAAGAAGTTTGGCTAGAAAAACCAGTAAAAAAGTATTAAATATAAAAACTACGATTTCAGGAAGCTCAAAATCTATTCAAAAGTTGCGATGCAAGTATAGCAAATTTTACTACGAATTTCGGAAAGATTTTATAGCATGACAAATCAGATAATGTGATAAAAAATCCAACTTTACTTTAAAAACATTGCGCTTTTACCCGTTATTTTAATGTTTTGCTCATGGAATTCAATGGTGCAGAACTGCAGAATTCAAAGACAGAGTTAGCGTGCGTGATTAGGGCCATCTACATCCAAACCTGGAAACTGTTCAGAAATCTCATCTGAAGGAGGTAATTCTGTTATAGATGATCTTACCTGCTTTCCTTGAAAAAAACTTAAGTAAAATTTTACAGCCTGAATTTGAATGCTATTGAATTGACAGACCTTGTAACCCATTTGGTAGGGAATTCAGGAGTTTTACCACAAATGAATGACTTGTTCACCAATCCAGCCTAAGCATACGTTGTAAACGCAAATTGACTGCATTCAATATCAGCTATTTAAGTTTTCAGGCATATAAATTTCTGCATTGAAAACAATAAGAATTATAACATCATATTCAAGTTACCATTTTAATATTTTATACGTAATAAGCTAAATAAGCTTGTTTTCTAACTTGCCATCTGATTCTAAAAAAAAGAGCAACATTAGCATATTCATATTCACTTCTCTGTAGAATTAACGGTTTAGTTGCTGCAAGCATCATCAAATTCACAATTTGCATTATTGAAATTAGTCACTGACTACAAAACAAAACATGACAATTCTAAATGTCATTGAAAATTATTCCTCCAAAATTCTCTCCTAATTGCAAGCCGCAAGAAACTATAAAGCTCAAACATAATTCACACGCGTATACTTTGGTATCATTAAAAAAAATTACGCCAAATAACTAGCTAACTAACTATTGACTGCACCAAATTTAAAAAAATCACTTCTCCTCGCAGCGATTAAAAAAATGCATCCGAGCTTTCCTTTGATAACGTAAGTTTAATATTTAAAGTATGCCAAGTAAAGTACAGTTTGAAATATTTGCGTCGTTCCCAACAGAACCAAAGCATTAAACTTTGACAATATTAAGTTAGTTGTTAATTTTTTTTGTACAATTATTTATTGATTGCATAGCTGGTTTCTGGTATCCAGGTATTTACTCTCCACCACCGGAGCCACATATAATCTCCAGCAACGTTATTTTATTCACCAACTTACATACTTCACGCAGGTAGTTAGCATAACAAGATCAACCCATAAGTAGTCTTTTCCGCATTCAGTGTTGTGTTGTTCGTGGTGTACAGGCCGTACAAAAGCAAAGTATCCAGAGTAAAACCAACCATATAGACGTCATTGGTTACTAAACGACAGTCACAGTAGTCAATGGATCCTGTCGGATGAGTAGGTAGGTACGAGTTCGAGTGTTGTTGTTTAGCTTTTCATCAGTATTCAATCGTAGACAAGAAGAAACTGACTAAAATCTATGAGAAGTGTTTATATTTATAGTAGATTAACTAACTAACAAACTACATCGTATTGCCCCACATGGGGCTCACAACGTAACATTGCTGGTTATAGTTAGTAAGAAGTAGGGTAGTTGATGAGAAAGTGAAATTTGTTTATTGTCATTGTGGTGTTTGCATTTTGGAGAGAACTTTTTTCCCGATCTTTCAATTTGTTTTTATTAGTTTTCTGTTGTAAAGTGCTCGTGTGGATTTGGCCAAAAAATGTGGGTAAGAATTTGAACTTTTCCGAATAGTTACATTGATTGGTGATGAATGAAATTATGTAGATTTGAATTGCAAGAGTTGGGTATTGACTCTGATATACATGACTTGGTTGTGCTCAAGTGTGGACAGGATTACGCTCTGCATTTTTTTGTCAATTTTAGCAACTGTAAAAATTGTATTGGGTTTTAGACTTTTTTTTGTGTTTAGAAAATTACTTGAATCTTAGATTTCTGCACAGGTGGTAAATAAGCAGTGCATCGTATCAATGTTGCACGCTGCATAGCAATCATGGTGCCATTTTTACCTTACTGTGTAGAAGTAGTCTGTAACTGTAACATGTGACAATGTCACAAGAAAAATGTCACAGTGACATGGGAGATGTTTTCTGCATTTTATTTTGATAAGACGAATTAAGGTGACTGATAATAAAACTTTAGAATGGAAGTAAAAAACGTCAATGAGTCATACGCGTCACAAATTGACTGGAAAATAACAAAAATGCTGGAATTATACTCCTCCGCATTTTATTCCTGTGCAAATTCAGTCGCTGATAACAACATGGTCCTCGGAATTGGCTTTATCTTAAAAATGTAATACGGCGACAATAGTTTGATACACTGTTTAAGGAATTGTTTAGGTTTTCTATTGGACTGGTGATACTATTTAAAATGTTTACTGAAACTGATTTGTTTCATTGAATTTTTATGCATAGGCGTCGGATCTTCTTATTCGGTGGATTGTTTTCTATATTTATAATTATATATAACTTTATAACAGTATTAATTCATGGTTTAGTCAAGTGTCTAAATTTGACACCCTCACTGTGGCTCAAATTCTTGTTTACATTACTGTTATTACTGTACAACTTGCTTCCAAATTCTGTGCAACTCTAAATAGTTCCAGTCAGCCAAAAGCTATTAAAGAACAAGCATGGGAGTTTCGTCATGCGTTGAAATTGTTCACGATACGCTATAATCAATATCTTTGTACAGACTTGCTACTTATCTAATCTTTTTATTTTGAAGGGACTCACAGATTAGCTGCAAACTAATCTCATGGTCCTGAAAAAAAGGGCGATGCAGTTTAAGCCAGCTCACATGGAATAAAATTTGCTCAGCCTATATCCAAAAAGAAACCTCAAGGGAAACTGAAGGAGTATTTTAGTTGATGAGAGGCTACACTGCACTTGATTTAAAATGGGTTTAGAAAAAAATCAAGACGTTGAGCCTGGATGTTACACATTTTTCCAACGGAATCTTCCGTTTATTTTGTATCATGATCAATTAGACCAAGAAGGGAGTTTGGCAGATGTGCAAATTATTTGTCAGGATGGACACATACCGGTTCACAGGTGTCTACTCACTGCAGCCTCTGGGATGATGAAAACTGTTTTGGAGAATGTGGTAAGTATTGAATTTTAACACGTTGACTAATAATGATGGAAAAAATCAATATCTATTTATTTATTTATTCAATACGACACATCTCTTTTAGAAACGTAAAGCAGAAATAGGTTATGTAATTAATATTTGTAATAAATATTTTTTCTCCTCGCAGGATCCTTCAGATATGAGTAGCGTATATTTACCCGACTTTAGAGTAGAGGATGTAAAACTCGTATTATTCATGCTGTACACTGGAAAGACGGTGATAAATAACGGGCAAAAATCGACTGTGGAGTCACTGATTTCGATATTAGATATTTCCAAAAATTTCTCAATTCGAAATGCCAAACCAGAAGATGAAGATTTTTTTCCTAAACTTCGACTATATTTCTCAGAAGAGATGGAAAACGATGAGGATGATGGTATTTTCATTGTTGGTACGGCACGTGCTTATTAGATGCCATCAGATGCATGCATATTATAACTCATATATAAATTTTCATTGTGATTTTAAAATTATTTTGATTTTTTTTTTCAGAGGAAGTCATAAAATCAAAGAAAGAAAATGGAAAAGAAAATAAGGAAAATTCTGAATTAGACTCACACGAAATTGAATGCCCTGCAGTGACATCAGAAGTGCTTAATGAAAATGTTAATGAGATGGAAACCCCTTCTGAACTTTTGAACAAGGATTCTAACAAAGAAAATGATTTATCAGAAGAAGCATCAACTGAAGAAATGAAATCATACAAAGAACAAAGTACTACATCCCCAGAAAATGAACAAACCCCAGATTTCACAGGTTATTTGATTAAAGAAAATTCCGTTGCAAACATGGACATCTCGACACCTGACTTGGAAAAAGGTTTACAAGTGGCCTTAAAAACAAACGCAGCGCTACAGGTAGATCAACTGAAAAAAACAATCGTACACTCGGAAAAGGAAAAACAAGTTGAAAAACTTGTAGAAGTTGAAATGGATTCAGATGTAGAGGAAGTTGAAGAGGACCAGGATGACCCAGACTTTGTACCAAAAATCAATACAAGCAAAATACAAGCGACGGCAGTGAGATCTACTAGATCCAGGAATGAAAATACAGATACCATTGTATCAGTTACACTGCCCACCGCAATTCAGTTTTCGAAACCAGCGGCACCAAAACGAAAGCGTGGAAGACCCAAAAAAATCAAGCGAAACAACCCGCAGGGAAAAAGAGATACAATATTGCGAAAAAAGCCAAAATTGGATGATAATGTTATGTCTTACGACAGGTTAACCATCCTAAATGAAAACATTCCAGAACACAAAGAAAACATAAGGACAGTAGAAAACCGTAAAGTCCAGACAGAAGACAAATCTACCAACACAGAGGAATGTGAAAAACTCGGTATTAGATTCAAACTGATCAAATCGATTACTAAGAGTGAACTGAGCAATGATTTGGAGACGCCTATGAATTGTGAAGAAGATGATGCAGATGCCTTCTCATCACATTCTGGTGAGCTCATTATAGATGAAGATGCCGTGGACAAGGAGAATGAAGAACTAAATGATGATCCTCAGGAACAACCGAGTGATGGAAAAGATATTGAAAAATCAGGAGTTGACTTGACCGAGACAACTGAAGGCAAGATGGCCGAATCTGCATGTCTACAAACTCTTGAGAAAATTAACGATGCAGCATCTGAAACTACACTCATCTGTACAGAAGATAATGAGAAAACTGAAGATACTGTGACTGAAATAACACTGTCTACAGAAAATGTTGAAAACGATAAAGCAGCATCGGAAAGTGTCAAGGGAGATGAGAATACTGCGTTCCAAGCCAAGAAAAATGAGAATACAACTCCTGACAGTGTGGAGCAAAATAAAAATGCAGCATCTGAAATTGTTGAAAAAAATGAGAACATCTCAAAACAACAGTCAACAGAACCGATTGATGGTTTATCCAGTGAAATTAAACACTCTCAAAGCGATTTTGAAGACAATTGGGAAGAAATTAGTCCCGAGAAACCAGTGAATGAAGATAAAATGTCCAAAAATGAGACTTCTGGGATCTCAAGATTTGACCACTTGCTCAAAAAATATTCCACTGCAAATGCGAACAATACTAAAGCTTCTGGCTCTCCAAAAGGATTTGCGAAAAATAAACAGATAGGAATGCCAAGTCAGTTGGAATATCTTAAAATGAGGAGCTATGAGGGACCACGTGTTTTCTCTCTACGCGAAATAGGTATGATTTTTGTTAACTCCAAATTGAACTTGACGAGCTTTCAAAGTTTAATTTTTTATTTTTCAATAATGCAGAACAAGCAGACAAAATGAAATTTGAAGCGATGAAAAATTTTTCGCGTGTAACGCCAGCTTCATCCACTGCATGCAAATTTTGTTCAGATATCTTCTCATCGGAAGAAGGTATAGTTCTGGTAGTTCATCTTGCTTATTATTCATGAAAAATCTGCATGAAATAAAATCACCTGACTTTTATGTTATTTCCAGACCTTGTAGCCCATTTGGTAGGGAATTGTGGCTCAAAATACAATGACTTGTACACCTACCCAGCCAAAAAATGTGAACATTGCAAACGCAAACTTACATCATTCAGCATTTGGGGAGTGTTTAACCATATTGATTCCTGTATTGACAACTACAAAAATCATACATCTTCCCACATTTCAAGTCGCCATCCTAAAATGAGGATAAAGGACTTGGGCACTGAACTCAGAAGCTGCAGTCATTGCCGCTCGAGATACCAACGTACTGAACAAGCCTCAAAATGCTTGCTTAGTCATGGTTATCGGCGGTGTTGGATCTGTTTGGCTAGTTTCATAAACACAGAAAGATGCTATCAAATTCATTTGAAGAAGTTCCATTGGTCTAAAGGAATACCTAGAAATCATATCAGCTGCCCCATTTGTGAAAAGATCATAAAAATAGAGGGAATCAATTCACATATTGGACACCATATTGGAGTGGAATCTGAAAAACGTAAGTCAAAAGCAGTCAATGAATATTTTGTAACAAAAGATTTGGGAGTACAAAAACCAAAAACTGCGGCCCTTGGCTTGTCACCAGAGCCTTGCAAATTCAATAGTGAGTCAGAAGCACAAGCCAACAGAAGGGAACTCGACCCTGGAATTCAATCAAAAGATTCGGGTAAAAATGAGCCCATGGTTGAATCCCCAATATTTATGGAGGTGAAGAAAATTAAAGGCACTGTGTACAATATGTACAGTTTGGTAGAACCAAATAGTTCTGATTCCAGGGTGGATCATTGTCGTTCCATTGGAGTTCCAATGCGATTAACAGATAGGCAAAGGTCAGTTGCAGCTAAAAAATGTAATGACGATGGTTTCATTACGGTGTTAAATAATAAGGGTTGCCTGTAAATTTATAATGACTTGTTTAAATGGGAGAGAGAATTTTTAAAGGGTTATTATGACAGTTCATAACTGATTTAACAAATATGATTTATGATTAGAACGGAAAGCTTGATTTGGTTTTGCAATGTGTTCTGTGAAAAATTAGTAGTTTGGTTGTAATATATTACGCTTAATTGGCTGTGATGAACTTTACAGACAGAGTTTTAAAAGTCAAGAAAATGACTATCTAGTTGATTTCCGGATGCATTCTTTAATGAATAGTTTTATTTTAAAATAAAATTATATCAAGTTAGTCGTAAAAAATGTTTTGTTTTTTAATTGTAACAATGGCTGCACCACAGTCATGCAGTCATAAAGTCAAAGTCATTGAAAAATATATTGTTTTGTCTTACTAGTTTTTGAAAAACTGTATACTGTTAACGAATAGCTCGTATCATGCTTAAAAATATTAAGGTAAAGAATTGATTAATAGAATAATCCTTGTAAAATTTTTTCATGAAATTCACTTACCTTGAGTTAATAAATTAGTGGGCTTTAAAATAACGCGTGGCTTTATTTGCATTCTTCGTCATCATGGTCATCATATGGGAATTACCAAAATATTTTATAACGCATAACGCAACCTCATTTGCTTTACGCTTAAAAGATGACAACACAAGACTGAAATTTCAAAGTAAACGGCGGAAGTCTGGGATTCAATTATTTCCAGTAGATTCATTCCTTATCATCATTAAAAAGTACCATATTAAAACCCAAAAAATCTCACTATACTACCAACAATAAAATGTTACAGTTTCGTAATAAGAGGCAGCCATGCAAATAATGCATGGCCTGTTCATGAGATTCACGTGCCCGTGACTTGTGTAAAAAAAGGACGCTCTTTATTAGAAAACTTACCTGCCTAGCTCATAAATATTCTGGCTATCCTAAATACTACCTCAAATCTCACTTTCCAGTCAAAAGCTAGTTACATATGTATGCTACATAAAAAATAGACTGCATGTGTGCATTGCATTATTCTCAAAATGAAGAATCTACTCATGTCAAATCTACTCAAACAATTCATGATTCTTAAGAGAATCTAAAACTCATTTGTTCCTTTAGTTAGTTAGTATAGTTTTAGACTCTGACAAAGACTGTTGTTCTAAGTTTTTTAGCAGTATTTGATTAGTGAGTAATTTTTGTACAAAGATTGAATAGCTGCGTGGTAAGTATACTGCATATAATGTATACAAGTTGCAATATTCCCCCAAAAAATTTCACTTATAAGATTGTATTTAGAACTTCACTAACTTTTGCATTCGCAAGTGTAAACTCTAATTATGTATCTGCCTACCATACCACTTACAATACTTAAGGCACAGACTGGACATGGACTCACTGGACTGACTGACTGGCCGAGTATTGAATTTACTGTGTAAATTCTTTTCTATGAGCGTAATTTTCATCTCATGACTGATTTGACTTCTGTGCTTGCTGGGATATTCGTGCTGTATTGTGGTGTGTTTCAACTTTTGAATTGACCTATTATTTTGATCCTATTGCCTGACTTTTTTTATGCGCTTGTTATTTGTACATAATCATTGTCGTATTGCCGTTATCTTTATCCTTTCAAGTTCATTGCCATTTCGTCCAGCTAAAATATATTGTAATAAAAAATTAACTCGGAAAAACCGAGAAGATCTATGGATGGGATCCTTATAGTGGCCGGAAAAGTATTAAACAAGAGTATTTATTAGCAACGGTAGTTACTTACTATTTTCAGCAATGTCAAGCCCATACATGGCCCGCATTGAAGATTAATGAAAGAGTATGAAGTATCCATAGAACTTAACGTCTACAGCACAGCAAAAATAGTACATCAAATTTTAAATATTAAAGTTTTTTAAATCTTATTCTTAAACAAAGAAACAAAAACCTGTTCTGAATTTCCGAA
>Ga0210040_10005452_pt1 | contig 16204 bp, 12 predicted proteins | sample CryGeyCG12114_NA_FD_185462 | JGI IMG/M metagenome (GOLD analysis project Ga0210040, IMG submission 185462) | Groundwater microbial communities from aquifer - Crystal Geyser CG19_WC_8/21/14_NA (SPAdes) (version 2) | ecosystem: Environmental > Aquatic > Deep subsurface > Groundwater | place: USA... | reverse complement strand
GGTTGTTATTATTGTATTTTAATGCTGTTTGATTATAAAAAGACGTGGTGCGGGATCAAATTTCCAATCCTAAGTAGCCAGACAGTGATTAAAATAACCCAGTAATTTAAATAACTTCTTTTTTCTCACTGAGATGTAAAACTTCTGAGTACCTGCATGCTTATGCTGCAATCAATCCAATTATTCACTCCTTCTGTCAGCAATATCCACAATTTCACAAGAATAAACTTTAAAAATATTAGAAAAGTAATTACACAAACAGACGAACGAGAATACAACATTGACTAACGAAATTGAACTTTGAACTGGCATTTTCAATCAAAACAATGAGACCAGAACCATAAATCTTATGCATAGCGTCATAAGGGCTATTAAAATTTAATTTTACCATGTCGATATGTGTGATATCAATTACCGTCTAGTTCCTATACCCCACCTTCATTTATTGGCTAACTAACTATACACGGTAAGTGTACATAAACCGAATTCAGATGTAATGCAATAGGATGTAGCAACCATGATTTGCAATTCGGCTTTTCTGCAACTAGATTCAATAATACCAGTGACTCGCAAGTCACAACAAATAAATTGACTTTTGAGCACTTTAAACTTCAAACTGTAATATGATTTCTATGCATCTTATGGTCGTGTTATAGAGTTTGTATGTACAATAAAACCGTCGTATTACATATGCATGCTTACAATTCACAATCAACTGAATGCACCAGTGAACAAATACTGCAATGACTGACACTGATGCCAATACCCATCAATTACTGCATAACAACTCAAATTGTAGCCATGGTCAGCCATTTACATATGCATATAAAGTTAGAGTGCATGTAGAAAAAAATCTTACATTCAGTTTGAAGCACATGCGCAACGAGTTGTCGTCCTCCTTTGTTCCAATTATAAATATTTTCCGCCTGCTTCAACTTTGCCAGAACCTGCGTAGCCCATGGAACACCACTGTCGTTAGTATTAAAAATTGTAGCTCTATTTAAAACCCCTAGCTAGTTAGTTAGTAAATGTAACGTGCTTGTACAAACTTATGAATCTCTCTACTGTGTGTACGGAAAGCTGCTGAGTCCAGCAGCACTTTCTACCTACTGACTCACACGTTTTCCATACCGTTCCATTTACCTTTAAATGGTATCCCTATTTCTCCATCATACAACAACCGGAGGTTGCAGCCAAGACTTTTGACTGGAACATGAGGAGAAAGCAGGCAGAAGCAACGATACCATGTATGCAATACGCATACGAACCAGGGCTCAGTCAGTAGTAGTAGTAAGCAGTGTGTGTTCAGAATACCGAAATGGTAGCACCAGGGAGAGAGAGAGACACTCATGTAAAGCATGATATTGGACGGGAGTAATCGTGTAGCCGACAAAGTTCGAGGCCAAGTCCTCTCCACACAGCCTATACGGAACACGGTGCTCGAAATAGGAAAAATATTTTGCACATGCGATTTGAAAGTTGCAAATTTGTGCTCCAATAAAGGCCATGGATATGATCATCACTCCACTCTGAACGTAGCCTATGGTATTGGGGAATTTAGTTTCCAGCTGAAGACTTGTTTACTCCTGTCGTCTCACTCGAAAGGTGAACTTTTCCCATAACTCAAAGTTGACGAACAGACACGAGCCTTTTCCAGTTAGTTGAGCTATTAATAAACAGGAAGAGGAGAATACATGTACACAGAGAGCCAACTTGTGTTTATTGTATGTGTGTACATTAATTCGAGAAGTAGATTGGAGACAGCATTATGATGCATGGATGCTTTTGTATACAAGTGTGCTGGCAGACATAGGATTTTGATGGATGTAGGGTAGTTAGCTTTTTCATCCGTTTGTATTTATAAAGTGGAGTGGATTCTTGGAACTCTGGCTTTGGGAATTGATGTCAATATGGTCTGGAACAAGACTAATTCTATGTACCTTGGTCTGAGACCACAACGACTGTGGTTAGTGTCTGCAATCTTCTTTGGCTAGCTTGTGATGATGTAGTTTTTAGTAAGTCTGATGGCTTTTCGGTTAGCTTTTATTTTTGCTTGTGCATATTCAGTTTGCTATTTTAGGAAAATTTAAGTAAGATGCTTATATAATTAAAAAACGTATTGAGGATCCATGAAATGTCGATATTGTGGGGATTTTGGAGCTAGTAAACACTATAGTCGGCTGTTTGTGACATAATGACTCAGGAATAATAAACTCTAATTTCGTCTCCGTTGTCCGTTCCGTTCAACCTTGTGAATACTTACTAATCCCCTCCAATTAAACAAAACTTAAAATAAAAATAAAAAAAGCAAAAAAAAGTTCTTTGAAAATTCTTGCAACCAAAACTCCATATATTCTGTGGCTGGAGCAAATAAATACATGCATGCAATGCACACACAAAAACACACACATGGAATAACGTCCAAAATGTTATTATGCATATTTTAGAAGAAAAAAGAAAGAACTATGAATTAAGAAAACAAAATATTATGTCTTTAATGGAGACATTTTATAATTTATTACAGTATTCAGTGGTTTTGAGTATCCCTGTCTATATTGTATAATGATAACAAAAATGAATTGGCTCCAACATGGAGGATTCTTGGACCTAGGAATGAATACAGAACGCTGTTGGTGCAAACAATTGTATGTCATAGATCACTTTACGGCGCGAAACACTAACGTTTATTTTATTGACAAGATATTAAATGAAGTAAAACGATTTGTTTTGTGAACTAATTAAGACAAAAAGGAAAATTAACTTTTTATTTTAATTTAAGCTTCTTTCTTTGGGACTTTGATAAAGTTAGCAACTGTGTGTTACTAGCCCGGAAATTTTAATTATGGTACTGTTCAAATTCAAAACAAGCTGAGAAAGATGAAATACGAAGAGATTACTCTAAAGAAAAAAATCCGTCCCAGCATCCTCCCAATCTTGGTTGCAGGTATCGTCCTTCCTGCGTCAATATGTTTGTGGATGCTCAACTATTTGACTTCAGTCATTGGCAAAAAGAGTATTGCCCCCGAATGGGAAACTGAAGGTTTGTTGGTGTTGATAATAAAGCCAAACCTTTCGAAAACGCTATACAAATGGATATTAAATCACTTCATCGTAATTTATAATAATAAAAAAACCACTATTATTTGGATTACAGGGGTTTCTCCAAGCCGATGGCTCCTGTCCATTGCTGCTCCAGCACTCATAGTTTATCGTGGTCTGCTCAAAAAATCATTGGACCCCAGTGGTGCTATTCTGGGTGAGGTTTTCCTCATTTACACGAATCCGTGTATAAATTGTAGTCACTTGTTTAAACAACTTCGAACAATAATAAAAGTTTAAATTGGTTTTTTGTTTATTCTACATGCAGCTTTAGTGGTTGGTTTCTTCTTGACAATGAGTAGCTATTGCTTCTTCATTTGCCTGCTCGTTTTCTTCCTTTCTTCTTCCAAAGCCACTAAGTTTAGAAGTGCTAGAAAAAAGCAACTCGAAGATGATTTCAAAGAAGGTATAGCTCAATTGAATATTTTTAAACCTGAATGCGTTGAAAAAGTACTCCAATTTAATATTCCACAGGTGGTCAAAGAAATTGGATTCAAGTGCTTTGTAATGGTGGAATGGCAACAGAGTTAGCTATAATGTATCTCTGCGATGTAGGCTCTGGGCAAAGACCAGTTAATTTTCACGGAGATTACAGAGCATCTTGGTTAGGAATTGCAGTTCTCGGGGCCTTAAGTTGTGCCAATGGAGATACGTGGGCTTCGGAATTAGGAACTGTAGTCGGCTGTTTTCAGCCCCGATTAATTACAACATGGAGAAAAGTTCCAGTCGGGACCAATGGTGGAGTAACAGTTGGTGGCCTCTTTTTTAGCTTAATTGGTGGCCTTGTTATTGGATTTAGCTATTACTTGGTAATTTTGTTCACTGTGGATTCTCTCATTCTAGCGAAAAGTGCTCCTCAGGTGAGTTTGAATGAGCATAAAAAAAATTCTTGTATTTAAAAATTATAATATTTTTAATTATAATATTTCGATTTTTATATTTTGTTTAGTGGCCTATAATTATGATGGGAGCAATAGGCGGATTGATAGGAAGTGTTATCGATTCAGTTTTGGGTGCTACTCTTCAATTTTCAGGTATTTAAAGTTATTAGAGATTTGTTTGGGGCTATGCAATCTCTGAATTTAGATGTATGCAAATGCTGATCATCATATCATTTCAATTTGTAATCTAGGAGAAGATTCTAGTGGAAAGATAAAAGAAATTCCTGGACCCGAAGTAAAACATATTAGCGGATTTTGCTTTCTAGACAATCATAGTGTTAATCTTTTGTCTACAATTTTCACAGGATTGATGTTACCGAGTGTTGCGTATTCATTGTGGCCTTTACGCTAATCACGCTAACTAAACGTTTGAGGGTATTTTCTGTGCACTCAATATCGGTGCTACCCTCAATATGCAATGCATAAATGTAATGGCATGGCATTCCAATCATATTGTTCGGTATCGCTACGCAATGTTTATGTTTACGATACGATAATAGACTATAGACACATACTATGAATGAAGTTTTAAAAGAATTTATTACAATATGTATTACGCATTTGCACGATGCAATAGGAAGCCAAAATATCATTATTTAAAGTATTGATGTTACACATAACGTCATATCATTGATGAACTCGACCAAAGATCACAGGAAAACTATCGAACTGAACTGTAGACTAACAACTAAAAGATACTCGTGGCACTTTGCATGAAACTTACTGTAAGTAAATTATATTCTCTATATTATTGGGACAGATTAAAAGAAAGAGTTTGTGAAAAAACTTCTCGCGTCATCATTATTACTGTACATAATCAAGCTTAAACTTTGGCACAAATAAAATAAGTCAAACAACAGTCATAACTTTAATTTCTCAAATGATCATGGCAAATGTGCGCTTAAATTTTTAAAAAATCTTTCAGTCTAAAGTAACTTTAATAATCAGTAACGATAACCATTATTTCCATTGCCATTTACAGATTGAATTCTTTGAGGAATGGGTGGTGGCGGTGCATTCATTTTCATGCCTCCTCCCATATTATTATTTTGCCTCTTCTGTTCGAAAATCAAATTGTTGCTTATATTGCTATTATTTTGGTTCATGTTCCCATTCCCATTGGTGATCATTCCAGGAGATCTATGAGTTGGGGAAGTTGGATTCGATGGCTGTTGACTCGTTGATCTTTCATTTGGACTGCTTGGCCATACTAAAATTAGTCCTTTGTTTCCATCTTTGGTATACGTGGGCACCGCATCGTCCCCTAGTTGAACACGAATGCTAGTTGCTTTCTTGGCTAGTTTGCATTCCACATTTGGTGTTACATTTATCGGTAGCATTTTCCCTGTCGTTCTATGTACAAACAAAACATGATAAGCACATGGGTTAATGGGTTATATATTTTCCAAGCAGAATGTAACTTGTACTTTCAACTGTACCTGACATATTGGGAAGCAAGCATGGTAACAAACTCGCCCACTAGATCAGGTGCCGGCCCACCGTTCGGGACGCTAACAACCCATGAACTAACCCCTTGAATAGATCCGCAATGCAAAGCAACGACCATATCTCTCCCATTTAACTGGTGAATAATGACCAACTGATCCGGTCCAGGAGTTATTGTGATCCCAGTAATCTGATTCAACGGGATCCCCTTTTTCAATCCTTTGAACGCACCTTTTGGCCCATCCAGCTTGTATAAGCAACTGTCCGTAAGCAATAGAGACCGCTCCGCACTCTTTGCTTTGGATCCCGGTGTAGCTTTCAATATCCTACAACTGAACAGTACTTGCTGAAATCCATCTTTTCTTTGCAGTTTTTGAGAGCTTTGCTGATAGTCTCTTGCTTGGTTTAGCCCTTCGGCCATCAAATAATCTCCCTTCCAATCCCGATTCAGCCCCCAGTTTCCTCGACGACCTTTCAAAAGCTCCGTGTAACAGAATACTTTCAGACGGAGGGCTGGCCAATCATGTTCTGGCACTCGACGGAGAATGGCCAAGGCCCACCAACGTCCATATGCAGCTTGAATCAATCCCACTACTCTTCGCAATGGTCCTGGTGCTCGAGGCCAGTTGACATTTAGACCAGCTTGTGGGACTGGGATTTTTCCTTTGTTTACGCCCATTTTGTGCGTTACCGGGAAACCCAGGGCATGTTGGGTAGCTGTGACCCAAGAGCGGAGTTTGTATTTTCGGTAGGCTCCCATAATACGGTGCACGGCTAGCAAACGCTTGAAGAATTGGCGAGCTAGGTAGCCTCTCCACATTTTTTGGAGTAGGGTCACTATTCCAGGTATCATGGCTTCGCGGTTCTGAAAAAAATGAGTTTATTATCGAAACATATTCTGCTATTTGAAAAAATGCAAGTTTTTAGTAATATAAAAACCGCAGAGTTATCGTAATTATAACTAACCCGCTCTAACTGAAATAAGGTTTGCGGCGTTCTAATGAAGACTTTCGTGTTTCCAAACACAACGTCAGATATCAACCTAGTATCCTGGAGAATAGATGAAGTGGCATCTTTCATGCTCGCACGATTTTTGGGATTCGGCCATGTTTGTTGTGACAACATTTTGTAGCGTTGAACAAATCTTTCATACGGCGTCCTATGAGCAAATCCAGCTCTGCGCACGCGTACATTCTCCATAAGCCCAAGATAGGCCACTTGATGCTCAATGCGTTCATTATCGAACAAATTTGGGGATTTCACTTCATTTGGTTTTATGCATCGAACATAGTAAGGGTCCTTACTACCCAGAGTTTTAACTAATGCAATCATTGAGTTTTTGAAAATTGTTCCAGCTGTTAATGGCCGTTTCGTTGTTTTCATTATAGACTGTGCACCGTCTGTCCACATGGAGGAAATTATTTCATTCTGAGATGAATGCAACATTCGTTTCATGTCTTGAAACAAAGTGTCTTTATTTTTGTCCAGGAATGAAGCAATTTTGTACACAACGTCTCCAGCATAATGCCTGAAAATGCAATGTGAACACAATTAATAGTAAAGTCATTAATTAGTAAATAAATAGCAAACATTCATGAATGTGGAATAATCATAATCTATAATTCTAAAAAACATTTTAGTGCTCACTTTATTCGAAAATCTTGTAAATGCATCAAAGATTTATCTGACGGATTTGTTTGACGACTGCAATAATGTGGATGACTTTTCAAATTCTTATCCATCGCATTCAAAATCGTCTCATCCGAAATTTGGCCCACAGACAAACATGCCTCGTCAGCTATGGCTATGATGCCTTTATGTGGCAATTCCACCAAGTCGCAAATTACTTGATTATTGAAATAGTCAATGTGCGTCCATTTAATTCCCTCGCGGCGATATTCCTCTTGTTCTTGTTTTAAAACAAGCTCTGAAATCCAAAAGAGTAGACATTTGAATATTACACTGATCAACTGATCTCCAAATAAGCCCTTTCTCGGGCTTCACACTGAATCGAACAATAATATGGTATTTTTTCAACTCACCAATGAACAACTGTTGCAACTTTTCGTTACAATAATTAATACAAAATTGTTCAAAACTGTTTGTATCCAAAATTTCGAATCCATAGATATCTAATACTCCAATCACAGTCCCTTTATATCCTTTCATATCCTGAGGTTTGATGGCCTCATTGATTCTTTTAACCAACCAAGTGAACAATCTCTCGTATACTGCTTTGGCGAGTGCATCCCTGGCAAATTGGGCTTGCTCTGAAGTCAATGTTTTTTTCATAACTTGACCCCCAGCAGCTATGGCACGTTCACATAGGGCATTCGAAAGTTCTGTTCCATGCACGTGGAGCATTTTGGCAGCAGAATTCACAGCAGTTTTAGAATTCGGGGCGATTTTGGCAGCCTCTCCATCAGGAGTTAGCGTCACGTTCCCCAAATGCAATATGGCTGCTACCATATCCCATACTGTTTTCACTTCATGATCTCCCAGTCCTAATAGTTTTAGGGCAGAATTGACATTTTTGAAGTCGGATTTGTCATTGATTCCATCTACTTTGGTTACTCCTCCTTGCCGAGCATAATTGTAGTTGTCTATCGATTTTTTGAGGTCACGGGAACCTACGTCAAAATCTGACCCTCCTAGTAGTAGCTGCAATAGTAAAAAAATTCTTGTTGGTCGAATGCTGTACAAAAAACAATTTCGTCTCGTCTGCAATATTTTTTCTACTTGGCAAGCCTCTCAACAGCAGTCGTGTGTAACTTTATTTAATGTGAAAAATTGGCTTAAGGTTTGAGGCTGAAAAATATTGTTGATGCCATCGGACATATATTAATTAGTAAAATAAAAGTGCGTCTTCTTTTTTAAGAGAATTTCTACCTGCGAGTTTCATTTTTCTTTAAATAAAAAAGTGGCAAAATCTATTATGTTTTACATCAGTTGTGATCTCTGAAGATTATGCTGTTGCAGTTCCCACGTTTCTTACTTTTGTTATGCTCAGTGGTGAATTGACCAAACTAAAGTAAAACAATATTCGAAAAACAGTGAAAAAGTTATCCTTCTATTTGTTCCTTAGCGTTATTGTTAAACGTAAACGATGATGATGAGTCATACATATAGATTTCACAATCTTTTGTTTCCACGGCTAAACGAAATTGTAATCTTTATTGAAGAACTAAGGAGTCTTCAAATTTCATGTTCAATTTTACATTTTAAATCAATTCATCTCACCGGTTATCGCCTATATTTATTAAAAACAAGGAAAGGTCGTTAAATGCCCATCTCCGTTTTAATCATACGTTCTTGAACCACATGCAAAATTCATTCAATGACAAACAATGACAAAGCTAATTCCTTGAGTTTGCATCTACTTTAGTGTACTGAGGTAAATGTGGTATGGTGACTTGACATCACTATTCCGTGGAATGCTTAAAGCTAGTTGATACAGACTTCAGCATATGAATGACCATATTAGAAGTGATGTCATTCGGTATTTGTTATCCCCTTGTTGTAAACTTGTATCTCAAAAATGTGTAAGTAAAACAATTCCAGATAAATTAACAATAAGCATTGCCAAACTATTGCTCAATCTTGCCGACATTGCCAAACTATTGCACTTTATCTTGCCGGCATTGCCAAACTATTGCACTTTATCTTGCCGGCATTGATAAATGTGCCCGATTCATAACATATCGTATCCCTAACATGCTTATGTTTGCATTTAAACGATAATCCTTACCTGATAAAATGAATGGAAATTTCTCTCATTGTTCTGTTGTAAAACTACACGAGACTTTTCCAATAAATAGTTCTCAATTTGTCCGCCAACAGGATCCCCTTTCCAATCGAATTGGATGTCCATATATTTTCCAAATCTGGAGCTATTGTCATTTCTACTAGTCCTAGCATTTCCAAACGCTTCCAGTACACAGTTGGATTGAATAAGGACATTTTTTACTCGCTCCACTTCTTGTTGACCACTTTGATTGGTGACTGCTGCAATATACCTCATTATGATTTTCGATGCTTCAGTTTTCCCTGAGCCAGACTCCCCACTTATCATGATGCAAGTATCGTGTCCAGCTCGTCGCATTGTTCTGTATGCGGAGTCTGCTATGGCAAATATGTGGGGTGCTCGTTCAAACATTTCTCTTCCTGTTAAAAAATTAAGGTTCACTATCAGCCTTTGGACATGCAAATGCACTCAACATTTTATTTCATGCAAAAAATGTATCTACAAGAACTGAATTCAATACAAATTGCATGGCTAACCATAAGTTGAAAAAAAAAACATTAAATAAATATTGAACTGTATACGTTGCGTATGTATTACCTTTGTACTCATTGACTTCGTCTGGTCCATAAATGTTCATAGTCTTGTACGGATTCATAGACACGCATACTTCTCCAATGTAAGTATAAATCCTTCCAGCTTTGAATCTGTCAAAATAAACAAGAAAACATTACGGTCGATTTCACCTTATTGGCTAGGCTATTAAAACATGGAATTTGATAGCCTTATTGACCTTGGTGCAGAAATAAATAATGCATAATTAGCACAAGGATGGTTATTAGAATTCTAGATCGTGATGGAAAGATACTTAAATGTAAGTCTGCGTTTGGCAAACCTAAATATTTTGTTGCAAAAGCCATTGCATTCATCCAATAGAATATTCTCAGCATGAGTTGAATATAGACATCATATTTTTTCTGGGCTTATTGCAATTGAATAGCTATTAGTAGGTAAGCCGTAGTTAGTTACAACCGCTTCCAACCTATGCTACAGAGATCAACGTACTTTAACAATGGCGCTATAGAACAAAATTTGTGCAATCAATGTCAACGAATTGGAACGCAAAAATAGATTCAATGTCTTTTTGTCACAGATCTGTTGAATAAAGGCAAAGCACGCTGCTCATTGTTATCGTTATATTGTAAATAGTATAATTCTTAGCTTGTCAATGAACCTTTTGCAACACACACTACTCGTTTTTTGTGCAGTCTAAACTAAAAAAAACATGGCTTACACCCAGTTATGGTGAGCCACACCACACCAAAAAGCTGGCATAACTAACTAAGCGGTATCGATAATTCTCAAAGTACACGCGTGTAGCTAACATTTACCTTCATTTGTTAACATTTGTGGTCTAAATATTTGTGTTTTTTTTTTCTACAAAGCGATATCGTGACAATACGACTTGACCATTCTAAATTTTTACATTGTCAAGTCAAAACATGTCATTTGTTTCAACTGGTCAGCAAATAAAGCATGGGAGTTGTTGTCACGAAGTAATTTAACATTAGTTATTATTCTTGGCGAAATTTTAATGAAAAATAATGCTGACCGTAATAAAGTTCCGTATGGTTTTGTTTAGCATAGAGATTTATAATTTACTGCCATGATTTTTATTCAAACTAAACTTCAAAGTCTTCTAAAACATTATTCAGCTAGTCCAAAGATATTTTAGGCCCACATATTAATTCATTGAACCCAACCGAAAGTTCTTATGAAAAAATTAGGGATGGAGCATTAGTATGATTATGAAGGGAAACTCAATGAGCGTATATTGCAGAAAGATTTATTAACTTTTGACCTTGGCTTGAACCGCACATAATTTCTTCCCCATCTCACACATTAGATCTCTGCTCGATCATAGCGATGATAAATTTTTGCAACCCATGCGTTCTCCTTGCCTTAGGCTTGTGCCATCGTACAGTATTTACCATTATTATGAATACGTGCCACACGGACCGAGTAACTAACTAGGCTTGTTTGCTGTGCATAATCCTTCTTAACTGAAATTGTGGGGCTTGAATAATCTATTCTGACTCTAACTAACTAATGGAGAGTAAGGTGGCGTACATATTGAATGTTTATAATTGCATTCTCTGCTCTTCCTAGTTAGAGTGAGAATCGTAATTTCCATTAAAATGATATTGCATTTTCAAATTATTACTTACTTGAAAAAACATTTTCATCACATAAGAGCAGTTGCAACTGCATGTAGGCCATTTAGTTCCATCCATCATAAGGAAGGATCTCAATCAAATACTTTTCGTGGATATTTCCTAACCGGCCTTTAAATTAAATATCTAGATTTTACTTGGTTATAAATGCACAACCAATATATTTTGGTTCTCCTAATAATTGCATTTCAAAATCAGTGCACGCGACTGCAGAATTTTAATGATTGCTGTAACGAGTTGAAGAGTGCTACCTTAAATCCACTTGAAGCCAGTATTAGGTTAATTAACGATAGATTATTATTGCCTTCATTGCATGCGTTCATTCAGGGTTAGCCTGTCTGGCACGCTTCTAAATAGCTGAAAGGCTGTCTGGCTACATACACTTATACTTATACGACTTAGATTACATATTGAAAGAATTATGAGACACGTTTGAAACTAACATAGTTTACATTGCCTCTAGATTTATGGTTCAAGCTCAGTCAGTTTTAGACAAATATCATTGCTTTTGACTAAGAATATTGTAGAGTCGGTTTTCTGCATGTTTTTAAACTAACAGCTATAATTTTAGCTATTTAATTTCAGATAAATTGCTGATAAAGTCATTGGTTTATAGTATTCAGGATCAGGACATTCATTTTGTAGGTAGGAGACGGAACTACCGGAAGGATTTGTCAGCTGTAAAAGCAAACAATGCCCCTCTTTTAGTGAATACAATAAAATCCATTGAGAAACTGCCACACTAAAAGTAACTACTACATTCTTAAAATAAACTAAAATCGTAAACAAATTCTTGTATTGGACCGCAAGATCACACCCTTTAATGTCAACTTAACTCACATAAATGTTTATGTTAGGATAGTCAGGAGAATTTAGATGGTTAAAAAAATAAAGAAAAAGCAGATCCTATTGGCTGAATTTAGCATCAGTTAATCCTGAAAAAGCAAAGTAAAGCAAAGGATTGATTCAATGTACTTTCTTAAAGCGATTGCTTACCCGCTTAAAACTGAGAAGAGCAAACTATGTGAAAAAACTGGGCAGAGTGCTGAACACACGCAAAGATATTATTTACTGCTCCATTTAACTTCACGTTACGTATTACATTACTATTTCCATTCAATATATGTAACTGACTTTTAGATCTATGGGAATAGGACTAACCAAACTCCCGATTGCTTCTCCATTGGGTTTCTATTTGCGGAGCCTTTAAAACTCATCATTACTTTAACACTAACTAACTTGAAAAGTCATTTGCGGAGTCTCTCATTTGATCTAGATTAGTAAATTTATGCATTTTCTTCTCTAAATGGAATAGTTTGAGTTGCCATTCACCCGAATACACAAACGCTAATTGCCTTAGTTATAACCTTATACACATGTGTAAGTAATCTAATTAACTCCATACCTCATGTGTAAAATGACTTGGGTAAAGCTTTTAACTCATTTCCTTCTTTTGACTAATATTGACATTTACTCACTACATTTTGGGATGATGGATGAATTGTTTGCAAAATGAACGGGAGGAGCGTAGCTATTTGTTAATATTTTGGGCCAGAATTGAAAATTCGCTGTGAAACTAGACCAGAATCAAGGTTTCATTTAAATATCGGTGTAATTTGCATTGAATTACAATTTCCATCTGCAGGAAACGAAAACAACTGCAGCAATTGATAAGACTCATCATCAATTTCACCTTCACTTTTATTTCCATTTAATTCTACCATATCCTTGCATTGTATACTGCATACGTCAGTGGTGATGAGATTACAAATATGGTATTTAAAATGGTCTTCATTTTTTACACCACCACACCACAGTGGCTTATGAGCTCATGGTAAAGCTAGTTATGATCTATGCACCATCATTTAAAATACATGTATCATACACGTGCTGATGATGCATTGTTGTAGGAGGCAAAATCTTGTAACCTCGCTACATGAAATACTTGACAAATGTGCAAAAACGCGTCATTATATGCATGTTTAGCTTGTGCGCAAACCTTTAGCTCTGCTAATAAGTTAAAAAGTGATTTCTTGCTAAACTTGTTAGTGACTCATAAGCTATCTAAATACCACATAACAAATGAAAAATTGGGAGTGTTTTAGTTTTTTATCAATGATATTACTTTACACAACAGTAGTATGCTAAACGCAACAATGAAATTCATGCATTACCGGTCACTGTAAATTTAAAGTATACCAAGTTGTAGTAAATAATTATCATAACAGGAGACCGACTGTCTAACTTCAAAAATCACCAGTCTTTATGTTGTTGTGTTTTAAGAAAACAGGGTATGCATCAAAAGCCCTGCTGTTTTATTCTCCAACCATTTTACGATACAAATTCGTTCCGTCAAGTAAACTTCATGTGACGCGATACCGTACCCAATTTCCCATAAAATTCATCATGCTAGTCTGTGGTTGGGTTTATCTCTTGTTTTGTAATCTAAAACATTTATCGGTCATGTATTCCTAGCTCCCATTTTATATCATTATGTGAACAAACAAATGACGGACAATTTCTGAGTCATCATCTACTTTAACTTATTAGATGGCTTCAGTTTTTCACCCAACATTTTTTTCTCTCATGTTGACAACATGACGTATGTAACAGACGGTAAGAAATTTGTGAGATTGCCAAACTCAGTTTTTTTCTGATGGCCATGATCAAGATTGAATTTGTGCACAAAATATTCAATTCCGTAGTTAGTTGAATGCATTTTCTTGACAATCTCATGCACAATAATGTTATGAAAGTAAATTAGTTAGTAGCTAAAGGTATTAGCCGAAACTGTCAAGCATTCTCATTCACTCATATATGGGTTTGCACTTGCAATACTAACTATAGTCACATGTGAAATGAAACGAAATTGAAATTTTTGCAACTCTAATAGTAGTTAGTTAGATGATTGAGGCAAACTTGCATAGTAAGTAGCTTTGTTGATATTGTCATTTAGATGACAACAATAGCATGAATACAAGTCATCATAATATTCATATAACCAAACCATTGCTGTCATAATTCTTATTTTGTTAGTTTAGTTAGTATTGCTTGGGTGTGTACAATTACCGCCTAACTAAACTTGCGTCACCTCGCGTTTCTGTGTCACGGCACACTCAGTCAGAGTTAGCCCAAGATTTTGGAAAGCTTGTTCAATCAAGGAATATTTACCATCAATGCCTTGCACATTGTGTTACATGGTTGCATACAATGTTTGCCAAAGTGAATGAACACACAGAAATTTAGCTGGAATTTTTCAGGTCAGTCAGAATGAAGTAAGCGTGAAATAACTTTGTGTTAGTATCTTGTGAAAGATCCGTGAATGAACAAATTATTATGGTTTTATAGTAAGTAAAAAAACAGGTTGTTTACAAAGTTGCCGGATTTTTCTGGTGCTAAAGAACAATTTTCTCGACTAATTGTTCATTACACTTCGACCTGTCTGTCTACTAAAATCTGTAAGAGTGGAAATTTATGACTGTAATATTTGTTCCGCTAGTTGTGAAATATTAAAATGGGTGAAAAAATACCATATTTGGCGATTTAAATACTTCTGGTTGTGTGAAAAATGTAATAACTAACTAAATATGAAACTGGGGCTAGCTAGTCTATTAAGAGTAAGTAAGTATTAAGCTATAAGTCATATTAGCAATGTACAGATAAAATTGTGGACAATAATGACAATACACTTTGACGAAATCACAATTAAACTACGTTTATAAAGCAAAGTTAGATTATGGAGATAACAGTGCCTACCAGATTTGTGACTCCTTTAATTGGACTCAATTAAAACAGCACCATTCCAATTCTTGCATAACAATAAGTTGATTGTCACTTTAAATGCAAAAAGTTTGCATTGAGTTATGAATTTTCTGAATTTTTACATCCTATATGCAAAATATGAATAAATTAATAATCCTTATCATTACAAACACATAATTTCTCTCCACTCTAATAAACAAATCCTCTACAAGTTCTTCCTGCTTGAAATTTCTAATAATTGTAATTTTCTAACTTACCAGGTCATTCAAAGAAATTAAGTTATTCCCTCTTCATCAAAACGTCGAAACCAAAAATGCCGAAATGAAAAACGTCGAAAAAAATATGGTCGAAAGTAAAAATGTCGATACGAAAAAAGTCGAAATTAAAAATGTCGAAAGTTAAAAAATGTCGAAAAGCAAAAATGTCGAAAAACGTCAAATTCTCCACTGCCACCTGAAAATCGTAAAAACTTTAGAAAGAATTCTTCAGTCTTTAATAAAAACAGACTCAGTAAAACGGATCGTGGGGGGACGCTGAAGAGACTTTTGCTTCACACAACCCCTCGTTTGAAGGAACCTGGAAAGGCCCGCCGGAAATCGCCTTCGGCGATTACCGAACCCAAGGCCTTCCCAGCTCCCTTCTGCACTCGGGCCTGTGCTCGAAAAGCCTCCCCCACTCCCCCCACACCCCCCTCGGCCAGATTAGAAATAATCCTCCAGCATGGGCGGAGCTCCTACATATCGGGCGGAGCCTTTTCGCGTCGTAGTTCTCGGTTTAAATGAAATCACAGTCTCACATGCTGCTCTTTTGCAGACAGAATTCTTAATAATTTTTTTCGACGTTTTTGATCTTTCGACGTTTTTCAGTTTCGTCATTTTTATTTTCGACATTTTTCGTTTCGACCATATTTGTTTCGGCATTATTTTTTTCGGCATTTTTCATTTTCGACCTTTTTATTTTCGACGTTTTGATGTGGTACG
>Ga0210040_10005450_pt1 | contig 16208 bp, 11 predicted proteins | sample CryGeyCG12114_NA_FD_185462 | JGI IMG/M metagenome (GOLD analysis project Ga0210040, IMG submission 185462) | Groundwater microbial communities from aquifer - Crystal Geyser CG19_WC_8/21/14_NA (SPAdes) (version 2) | ecosystem: Environmental > Aquatic > Deep subsurface > Groundwater | place: USA... | reverse complement strand
GAAGCGTAGTATTTGAGTTCAGACACATACTTTTTCTTGTTTTACGAGTTTTTGTTGGGCTACATTTTAAAATGAGGACAAAAATCACTACTTTGGTTTAATACTGCATATGCAATGCAAACATAATTAATTTGTGCCAATGTATAGTATATCGATGCGTCATTTTTATTAAACTATATAGCTCTTGAGATTTAGAGGAAAGTTGCAATTGTTGGACCTATTGATTCTAAGAGGAACCACGACTTTTAAGCGTTGAAATTCATTCTTATGCGGCATTCACTCGCTAATCAAAACAAATAATACAGATATTTTAGTAATGGTAAGTAGTACATTTAAACTGCACCCTGATGTCAACGGCCACACCACGTTGAAAGCACCGGTTCTCGTCCGATCACCGAAGTTAAGCAACGTCGGGCCAGGTTAGTACTTGGATGGGTGACCGCCTGGGAATCCCTGGTGCTGTTGACTAACATTTTTGAATTTTTTTTTGCTATTTGTTGGCCAAATCTGTTTATGTGCTTCATTTTCATTACACAATGCTGTACATTGTATTTTTTAAAAGAATCTGTGGGTGGGGGTGGGCGAGTTAAAAGTAAATTTTACATGAACATATGCTTTTTCGTTATTCATGGCTAAAACCGGATACATTTTTAATTTCTTAGCATCGACCCAAGTCAACTTACTGAGTAAAGTTTTATTTCTTGCACATCGAATTTAGATAAAAAGTTTAATTGTTTAAAATTTCCAAAAACCTTTAAGTGTGAAAAACTTAAAACTGGGAGCTAACCTTTTAGTTAAATACAGAGGTGTAATTGCATAGAGTGCAGAGTTTCAGAGTGCGAGTGCAGTGCAATGCAAAGAGCATTGGTCTCTCGTCTCATCAACGGATCAACCAGTTACTGGTTACCAGTAGAGTGTAATTCACTATCCACTATACCTGTACTGCCTATATAATCATGTTGACTGAATGGAAGCACTTTATGTACGCACGGTACGCACACGTCTGTGTTCAATAACTAAATAATTAACTTTTGAAACTGTTAAAAAAATGTAGACCACTGGAATATTTATTATTAGCAATGTCGAGGATACCCCAGTACAAAAAACAAAACAAATAAGGTGATACAAAAAGAGCAAAAATTTTAGTCAACAGCACCAGGGATTCCCAGGCGGTCACCCATCCAAGTACTAACCTGGCCCGACGTTGCTTAACTTCGGTGATCGGACGAGAACCGGTGCTTTCAACGTGGTATGGCCGTTGACATTAGTAGGCAGTTTAAATCCACTACTTATATTATCAAAAACAAATCTATTTTCTGTTTTCTGAGATGATTTGTGAGATCAAAAGTTAATTTGAATCGTCAAAAACTTTAATGACAGGCTGCTAAACAAACGGCATGGATAATATTTGTCAGCACTTACAGAATTTTTAATATGAAGTATTAATAATACAGTATTAATAATATCGCGCCTAGTCTACATCTCTGCTCTAAAGTTTATGCTGCTATTAAATACACAAATTTTATAATGTTGAAACCTCAATCTACAAAAAGTATGTTTTAGAAGCAACAGTGACGTTTAAGAAGAAAAGCCACTATTAAAATGATTTCAATTTAAGTTCTTTTAGGTTCTTCAAGAAAGTAGTACTGTGGTAACCTTTCAATGCTTCCTGAAATTAGCGCGAAAACAATGCTTGAACTTTTGTTGAAAGTTTTTATTTTATCTATTCGGCAATTCATTCTCCAATATAACTTTTAGGGTCAGTTAATTTGTATTTTATTTAATAATTTTGCAATTAATTTTCTCGTTTTCGAAAAAAAAGACAGCATTAGAAAGGATTCAAGCTTCATTGGTATTTTAATGTAAGTATTTGTAAGACTAAATGCGATTTTTCTTCATTCACTGAATTAAATTTTACCGGTTGGTTGATTTTGAAAGCATAATAGCAATTTTAGTTTTACGGTGTCAAAGAAATTCTTTTCAGTGTTTTATCGTCAAAATTTATGCTTTAGAGATTTGCATCAAAATGGCTGCAGCAGCTCCTACCGGTGCAATGGAAGTCGATGAAGAGGAAGTCGAAACTCCTTCATCTTCAACATCCAAAGGAGATAAAAAACGATTTGAAGTTAAAAAGGTACCACCACCGAAGTTTTTAATTTATTTTAATTTAATTGTATCATGGTGCTTGTAAACACATGGGAATGTCTATTAACGTTTTTAGTGGAGTGCTGTAGCATTATGGGCATGGGATATTGTTGTGGACAACTGTGCAATTTGTCGCAACCATATTATGGATCTCTGTATTGAATGCCAAGCAAATCAAGCGTCTGCGTCATCAGAAGAGTGCACTGTGGCCTGGGGTGTATGTAATGTAAGAAATTTTTTTTTTAATCATTTGATGGTTTAAGTTAGAGTTTATTGATCATTTATGTATCACATCGCTAACGTCAAGTGTCTCTTAAATGATTATGTATATGTATTTTATTCCAGCACGCCTTTCATTTCCATTGTATTTCACGTTGGCTTAAAACTCGGCAAGTTTGTCCGTTAGGTGAGTGAACTACATGCAAGTTCTTGAAATAAAGCCTATGCTTTACGTTTTGTTAATTTTGTATGATGTTTGCAATGCTATTATAATCCGATGTTAATAACCATTTTTATATTATGTAGATAATCGTGAGTGGGAGTTTCAGAAATATGGCCACTAAATCGGCTGTGATGTGATACTATGCCCTTTGTCATCAACTTTTTTGTACGAGCCCAGGAATGATAAGTTAAATAAACCGTAAAATATATAGATAAGTATAGGAGAAAAATAATTCTAATTATACTAACTATCTCATTTCGTGTATCTTCATTCCTGTATGTATATTATGATAGGTTCAAATTCTCCATGAACTATGAAATGCGTAATTATCACTATTAAGTTAAAAAATAAAATGAATACAAAGGAAATAAAATAATATGTCATCTCTCAGTTTAAAAGCGTATTCGTTTCGTATTTATTGAATATTTTTCGTCTTAAAGTTCTCAAAATTGAGATCATTCATCTTCGTTTCATTTAAAAGTGTCACGTTTCACACAATTTTCTTAAAGTTAGTCACAGATTTTACGTACTACAGGAACTGTCGCAAATTAAAATATTATCATGTATGTATCACAAATTTTTAACCTATGAACCCGAGACCACCACCAAGGCCAAAGTTCTTGCTAAAATAAAACCTTTTATGGAATCCTTTATGGAATCCGAACCCTGGGAACAACCCATACCCATTATAACCTCTATAACCTGGTTGGAATCCACCAGTAAGGAACCTCGATCCCCCCACCAATGGGGCAACAGGGGCTAAAGGTTCAGCAACCAATGGAGCTACAGGTTCGGGAACTACTGGAGCTACAGGTTCAGCAACTACTGGAGCTACAGGTTCAGCAACTACTGGAGCAAATGGCTCGTAAGAAACTTCTGGGGCCACTTTTGGTGGTGCATAAGAAGTGACTGGTGGTGGCACCGGAATTGGTGGTGCATAGGTAGTTGGAGGTGGTGGCACCGGTTTTGGTGGTGCATAAGTTGTCGGCGGTGGGGGTAAAGGTTTTGGGGGAGTGTACGTTGGAGTTGGTGGCACAACTGGTAGCGGTGGAGGAGGAGAAGGATAGAAATATCCCTTTTCTTCAGTCACCACTGGGGTTACTTCAGCAACTGTGCTAACATCTGCACTTACGATAGGAATGTTAAATCGTTGAGGCTCCTGCAAAGCAGTCATAAAATCAGTAAAAAAAATCTCAAAATCATTTGTTTCGGAATTGAAATGCAGCTATTTAGCGCATACACATAGTACACTTACTTCTGGTACATATGGCACAACAGCTTCTCCAATCGACTCCAAGTAAATATCAATACAACGTACAGCCCCTTGTCCCGGACACGGTCCAATAGTGCCGTAGTCTCTTACATCCAATGGCGATGCTCCATATTCTCGAACACAAAGCTCTTTTGGAGCACAAGGTAATATGTGGGCGAATTGATCCTACAAAAATGTAAAACCATGTAAAAGAAGCCTGACACAAAAACAAAACACACCATCGCAGATTCACGAAAAAAGCTTACTTCAGTTCCCCGCCAAGGATCTCTAGGACAGCAAACTTCAAATTCCAATCCGCAAACCAAATTGATCGTCTTAATAGTCAATAATTCCTTAGTAAAGACAGCATGATCTCCCAGACATTGCCCTTTCAAAGTGCAGCCACAGTGGGGTGTTGCATTTGGGTCTGGTGGTGGGGGATACCCATATCCTCCATGCCCATCTCCCGCAGGGGGGCAAGCTGAACAAGGAAGGACATAAATGTTTCCAGTAGAGCCTCCTTGGGCCACAGCAGTTGCGGAAGATTGAGCTTCCGCATTCGCTACGGCGTCACTGATTATAGAACTGACTCTGGAAGCAACTACTGACCCACCTGCTTTTGAAATCAGGTTCAAATTTTCTGCAGACAGTTGTCCATTGGGAAGCTCAAACTGGGAGAATTGATGTTGACCCCTAACGTCGTTTGTTTCGATAGGTGTTTCGTGGTGATGGTGTTTGTGCTCATGTTCAGGGTGATAGGCTCCGGTGACATCACGCAAAATTCGAAATACTCGCTCGGAGGAAGTTGGACCACCATGAGTTATGTGGGGTGGTAGTACTAGTAGTAACATTAGAAGCAGCCATTGAAGCATTTTTAGCGAGACGAGAAACATTCTGTAAGAAAAATAACAGTAAAAGAAACCATTAATTAGTTAGTGATAATTTATTTCACAATAGGGGCAAAGCGACACAAACTTTTCAACTGATAGCGCTACCATGAAAATAAGTCTTACATTTTGGCCCTTGTCAAAAGAGGATAATCTCCGGGCACGGATAACTTGAGCTTGCCTCGTCTTGAGTTTTCTTTTTGTCAAAAGTGAAAAACGAACGATGTACTATATACTGACCAACTTCCAATCCGAGTTTACACACCAAGAGCTAAAACTGGATTGACGATTTTCTGCCTTGAGTCTCAATTTTTAAAAACTTTTGAGATGCTGTGTGTAACCCAATGAAACAAATCGAGGTGAATAGTGTACATGTATATTTATTTCTTGCGTGCACATTGTCCATGCTGACCGATAAAATCTTTGGATTTGCATAAAGAATTTCCATACATTGTCATATTCGATTTTCATATAATTACTTTGTTAGTAAGTAACAACAGCGTTGTGAATATTTTAATTATTGAGTTTCATTTTTTTCTTCCCTTTTCCATAATGTTTTTGCATTCATGTAAGCGCTACCCATGAGTTAGCAAGTACAATTACATTGCCTAGTATATAGTTAGTTAGTTTACATCTTTAGAGCCGTGAGTTAGAATTCCATAATAAACGAAGGTCAACGTTCTCGCACGTCTCAATTCTAACTATGCGTTTTTCACAACACAATGCCATCACTATAATTCCGTTTTACAAGCTATCTTATCTCTTCTAAGTAGACTACAACCCACAATAAATAAACAATCATCTTACATGACTAGCAAACAAATTATTAAAACTTCAAACTAACTAATAAACTAAAATCCAATATAAAATTATACCAAAATCGACTAAAAAATCCACAAAAACACAAAATTAATCCACCCAAATCCCAACAAAATCTCAAATCTCAATCATTTACACTACTACTGACCGTTCCCGAATTGGAGAAAAAGAAATTTAGAGCTCTATTTACATCAAAATCGGCCGCAAGGGCAATCCTACCCAATTGCTCTCGTGGCACTTCATCTCCCAATACATCTCTCAACTGATTCAAACATTTTTCCATTTCTGGGCTCATTGTAGCCTCCTCCCCATCTTCTGATGTGCCCAATCCCACTCCTAATGGTAAAATCGCCGCTTCCTCATCATCATCGTCTTCATCCCCACCATTATGCTCGTCATCGTCATCCGTTCCAGCGAAAACGGGCTTCCTATTAGTCCGCTGAGTTCTTCCTGCAGTAGGTAAAGTTGCTGTTTCCTCGTCTTCGTCTCCTCCCCGAGAACTACTTCGTCTTCGATGGCCACTGCTACTACTGTGATGATGATGATGATGATGATGGGATCTTCTATGCGTTTTTCGGTGGTGACGATGGCTTTGTCCTGCTGTTGTTGTTACGCCACTAGGAGTCGGAACGTTGTTTTCATAGTTTCCCACAGACCGGGACCTATGACCTGAAACATAAATGATAAGAATTAGCAACGTGGGATAAATTTTTCGAGCATTAAAAATTTTTAAGGAAACTTAAATACACGACTTCCTTTTCCCTTTAAAAACCTAGTTTAGGGACTGGCTGTCTAAGATTCTAAGATTAAAGACTTTTTTGTGAGGCACTCAAAACTGTAAAGCTAGCTTCAATCATTTCTTAGCATACAAAAAATTCAGTCACCTGGATGTGGAGCCTGATTTCCCACATTACTACTACTCCCATGATGATGACGGCGTCGATGATGCCTATTATGACCAGTATTGCAAGAATTGTCCACAGCCTCTGTAATAGCATTGCTATTTTCCACAGACGGAGAGGAATTATTCTCATTCCCAGCATTCCTAGAGCAATGAAATTCAGCATTTTGCATCCCTTGTTGCTGACTAGGAGCATTATGATGCCTATGGTGATGATGATGACTACTGTTGTGATGATGATGATGGTGATGATTATTTTTATTATTATAATGGTGATGATGATTAGCATGAGACCGATGGGAACTGTGATGTCGTCCCAGGACAGGTGATGAAGATCCCGAAGATGAAGTGGAAGTTACCGAATCTGGTACTAGCATAAAACTAGAAGAGCTCAAAAGTTCATCATGTGTTTGAAAAACCTTTCGACTGCAGAAAAAAGATGAGGATCATCATAAGTTTCATAAGAATGCAAATTTTGCAAAATTGTACAATATTTTCCAATGATTTTCATCTTACTTTGGCTTCGACCACATGGTTATGTCATAAACCTCCATTTGAAGCTCGGGACTAAGTTCTTCAAATAATTCTTTAGCCATGATCCCAGGATTGGCTGCTATGTATTCCATACAAGCTCCCTATCAGAATAATAATATATTTAATGAAATTGCTTTTGTATTCAAATTGTACGAAAATAGTCAAAACATTTAGTTTTCACATACACGTAAACTGCGGGCATTGAATTGGTCTGCCATGCTTAGAATGAATATGACAGTATTTTCATCCAAATGATTTAGAGCCAAGTCTTTCTCGCAGCATAATTTCAGCGCGTCCATTTCGTATCTGGGAATATCAATAACATTGAAATATGCAAATGCAAACAAACAAGTGCATTCGTTCAAGATTACACGAATTTACCTATCAGCTAAAGCAATGAGATCTGATAGAGTATCAAGTGATGCATCCATTTCCAATTGGCCATTGTAAATGTACTGCAGAAACAATATGAATACAGATGGGGAGCAGTCATGAATTACAATTCGTCTGAAAAAGATATATTATTATATATATATATGCATATATATTATTTTTTCAGACAGTTTGGAGTCCCAGCCAATTTGTATACAAAGAAGAAAAGAAACAAAACAAACCGTTGAATAGCTTCTTTCATTCCTGACATCAAAGCTCTGCGAAACCAGTCACATCTAGCTGCCACAATGACCCGATGCGATGGGATTTCCACCTTGTTCTCCCCATCTATGTAAATATATAAAGCTCAGTCCGGTACTTTATGCAAAAATAAACAACACACAACTTGATTCTTGAAACCTGAGTATTACCTACCTTGAATTAATTCAAATACCATGTCAGACTGATGCTGAGAATTGAAAAGCAAGGAGCATTTTGCAGCTAAAATACTCTCTTTGGACTTTGTAGGAGTACATAAATTTTCCAAGAGATTCAACTAGAAATAATATCAATAGTTTCGAAATGCAAATATGATACTACCAACTAGGAAGGAAATTTTATAAGGGTAACGGTTTTCAATTCATACGTCACTGTTGCCGAAATCAGGTCTAATTCCAAAACCATGATTACTCTTGTCTCCCAAATGCATATTCCAATGAAAATTCACATCCCTTTTGTCACCAAAAGGGTCCGGGTCATGTGGAGAATATACATCGTCAAAAACATCGGATTTGGCCGCATTTACATTGGCTGCTTCGTCTTCTTCATCCAAAGGGATACAAATTAATTTTAGATTTACTAGACTTTGATGGAATTCATCTCTTTGAACCAGGTCGGACAAACGGATGAAAAATTTCTGAAGTCGGTCTCGCTCATTTCTCATGTGTTGTACCGTTTGACACTAAATTACAAAATACATGCAAATTAAAAAAATCCCGATTTATCAAATTGTATTGCATTTTATTGATTCATAGATAAAATTGCATACCACTTGAGATATCGCAAGCTGCAAACAGAACTTGAAATCCTTCCATTGAAAGCGATCATCGAAAGCTATCATGATTTCTTCCAGTCGTAATAAAAACACGGGAAGTTCTTCCAATAGCTGTTCTAAATTCCTAGAGACACATCTTATTTTCACAGGAGTAGTCATTTCCTCGAAATTTTCTCTGTGTGATGTTAAAAATTTTTGTATAAAAAACCCATCCATCGAAACTCAAATATTACGCATAAAAAATGTCTACTCACTTTTTCTGCAACAAATACAAATGAAAGGCGACCAGTTGTCCCTGCACACAATGTAATTTGGCAACTTCTCTTTTCCGAAAAATGGCATACAATGCATCAGTAACACTTTCCTCACAAATACTACTTTCGCGACTAGCACCAGCTCCACTGCTACTACTACTTCGACTGCTACTACTGCTGCTGCCCCCAGTACAACTGGTCCTAGTACTGCTACTCTTGCTTTTATTTGAAACTCCTCCATCAGGGGTAAATCCCACAGTAGTAGGACCATCATTGCCACTCCATCTTGTCCAGATATCACTGCAAGCTTCCCCAGCTTCTTTCATTATGTGACTCAAAGTCTCCAACAAAGATTCAATTTCTGGTGCCACATGAGCAGCAATGTCATTTCGTTCTGAAGGCCGAACAGATGTGAAATCACTTTTTACGTTCCGCAAAAGTGATACAAACTGAGTCAGGAAAATAGGCAATCGACTTTTAGCATAGCGAAGAATTTCAAGTCTTTCGTTTCGATTGAGTACTGGTGCTTCTTCTCCGTACAGTACGCACAATTCAACAAGTTTCATTAAGGCGACGCCTGCGTGCCGTAAAGCCAATTTGATTACAAAGCAAAACTTTGATGGTGTAGTAACACAATTCTCACGGAATGCGGATGACATTGATTCCGCACATGAGTGCACCTCATTTACGAGTTTTACTATTTCTGTAAAAACAAGTGATATTAGTGTTCAGTAGTCGAAACTTTTGACTGGACTGTAATGGTTATAGGATGTGAATAGTGAGACATTTGAGACTTACTTCTCTTTAAACTGACTCTATGAATGTACTCTTGACACATTGCTATGAAGTGGTTCATTTTCTTAGGAGCTAGTTCGATGCATCGGGTTGCAGTATCTGGTGATAGAGTCAGCGGAAGGCTTTGCGAGTATAAGTAATGTAAGATAGATTTCAGAACATCTGAAGGGAGTCCCTCAAGTTCACTTGTTTTGGAATCCGTAAGTTCCAGAATAACCGAATGTACAGCGAACTAAACGCAAGAAAAAACAAGCTGTAATACTATTTGGACAAATACTTGAAAAATAGCATAGCTTGAGATACCATAGCATGGGCTTGGGATAACATTGCATGGATTTCAATTTCAAGGGACTGATACTTACTTACCTCTTTTTCAAAGGATTCAGAAAATCCATAAGCATCCCGACCAGATTTCACACATTCAATATTCTGACTCTGCGATTCCCCACATTTAATCTTCAGATCGGAGAAATAGGATTCAGCGAAAGCAGGGAGAAATGAAAAGGGGAAATCCAAAGAGTTTTCATTGGAGACAACTTGTTGACATTGGATCATACACCATCCTTCAAACGTTAGAAGCATAATATCACGAGGTATAGGTCGGTCCACCCAGAATTCAAACATGTGGCCCGAAACTGCTCCCATTTGAATACAGACTCCTACAAAAGTGTTGACCACTTCGTAACAGTCACATTGGAAAAGTGGGAACGACTTGTCCACTTCTGCTGGAATCTCCCATTTGATTTCTCCATTTTCTTGCAGCAAAAATGAAGCTCTGCAAAATAACATAAAAATTTCTAAAAAATCCTATTACAAAGCAATACAAATCCATGAATACGTACCCTTCAATTTGAGCAGGAGCTGCATTTTTGGAGTTGGAAATATTGACACATTCAATCACCTGAAAACAGAGTGTCATTCATGAATCATACTTACACACCATCAACTTGTAAAAATTCTAAAACACTTAAATCTATCCTGCCTGCGATTTTAAGAGTTTCAAAATCGCTCCCTTTAAATTTACCTTCCAACACCCGTGAAATCCTTCCACCGACATTTCTTCGGGTTTCTTAGACCTCTTGTTTCACTTTCATTGCGATTTGTTCAGTTTTGAAGAATGTCTCTTCTTTTTCAAATGTTGCCAACAGCTGATCCTGAGTTCCAGCTTCCAGCCTTCCTGACCTATTAACTCGCTAACTCCACTACTCCACTTTCATACAAAAACACGATCAATACGTACTTATAGCCAACAGAGACAGACTGACTGTAAGCATTACGTCACTAAACCCCTACATAAATACAATTAGGCTCTAACTAACAAACTTTCCTTGTTTGTAAACTAATTCCAGTTCAACAAACTAATTATACCTAGTTAATGATAACTATACGCATAATGTCCTCTGATAAGTTAGTATGGTGAATGTAGGACGAGGTCAAGCTCTCCCTCTCAAATCATAAACTTTCAATTCCAGTGAGCTACATACTGACTATACTACCACAGCTGTAGTAATACAATGTTACGAAATATTGGCAACTCCACCTACATTTTTCTCCAGCACCAAATTCTTATACTCTAGTTAGTATTGTTCACGAATACAAATTGAAACAATAGAGCCATATGTTGTATCCACTTAATAGTTTTGCCGTAGATTGATAGCATGCATAATTTATTGATTCATTTAGTTAGTTATAGCTGATGAGTGAGCATAAACTACAGACAGATTGCACACCACAAAATAAACTATCTGGACGCTACCAGCTTAAATATGTGTGCATGTGTTTGATTGAATGTCTGAATGATAAAGAAAAAAAATGCTTACGGATGAAGTGTATCTGATCTGTTTAATACGTGGTTTTGACATATGAAAAATTGCAGATGCTGCAGGTGCAAAAAACTAAGGTTTTCTGCTGTGTGGATTGTTGTACAGCAACTGCTAGTATTGCATTTATAGCTACGGGTTTCAACCGAAAGCTGGAGCTTGTGCAGCAATAGATGGATAGTTCCAGAAGCTATGGTTTCTCATTGTTTAGGAAAAGTGAGCTTGTGAACCCATTTTGAGATAAGCAGAATGCGATGGTGAATATAACTTTCTCCTTTTCGCAGGAGATTTCTTCCTGTGATGGAGCAATTTTATGTCACGAATTAGTCGTACAGGGATGATCACATTGAATACTGACAGATTTTGCAGCGGATTTTTAGCCTGAAGTAAACGAATTTATCTTTTGCCATTCAAGGAATCAAAATTGAATCCAAATTCCTCGTATTCATGCAGTGCATGTTATATTGCTACGAGGCTTCAGCTTGAGTGACGTAAAATCTTCAAATTGAAAAATGTCTTGCACCGTGGTAATATTATATGCTTGATCTAATGAAATTGAATTAGTAGCTCATCCTATGATTTAATTAAAAACTAAATGAAATTCAAAGAAACGGAAAGTACTGGTTTAATTTGCATATAGCACTAAAAAATTCCAGCTTCATGATTCATGTCCTGCTAAACCTGATTTTGGCAATTGCATTTCCGAATTGATGCATGTGCCCATTCCGGAAAGGATGAAGAGAGGAAATAATTTGATTCATCCAGAAATCAAAACCGACAGTTGACATGATCTAGTAGGTGCTAAGTCTAGCAGTGCTACGTGTTTATTTCCACAATTTTCCAAAACTATAACTTTGATTTCATTTATTTCCCTGCGTATTGCCGTTTACACTGTCAATGCCTACGAAAGCATTTAAAGTACATCAATGCTCTATACTGTCCATTAATTGTACAAGATAATATATGCAAACTTGAATCATAAATCATCAATCATCGCTGTTTATTCTGCTCCTATCAATAGAGCCGTCTGTTCTGTCAGTCATTATTAACTGATGTGGTAAGAAAATATGTTTTCTACAACTGGAGGTCAAAAACATTAATATTTTAACTAGACTTAGAGCCCATGCAATATAAAGATAAGATTCGAACAAGCCAAATAGTCACCGTTTATGGTTCTTGAAAACTGCATCCCCGAAAGCAATTTTCCACTTCTGTAGACAATTTGCACCTTCCTAACAGCACAATTGGATACTAAAGTTTTGGTTATAAAAGTTAATGATAATAGCATAGTAGGAAGAGCTGCCCAAGGAATTTATTTTCATGGTCTTGTAAGCAGTTCTTTTGTGTCTGTGTGGATCATGATTTCTTTTTTATTTCGGTCGGTATATAGGAATCCAATGTACTCTTTTAATGATAGCCTTATGGAAGACATACCAGGTAGAAAAACCGAACCAAAACCAAAGTCAATTGGGGAACTATGGAATAAGGACTTTCCAAACACTGAATTCTCTTCTATTTTTGTAAATTATTGGATACAACCAACCCAGGTGCATTGGGCTTCTTTAATTTTCCGTGACGTTTATTTTTGCATCCAAAAAATGAAGCAGAGCAGCACTATGTATTGACTTGGACACAGACACAGGTAAAACTAATAAAGCAAACCAAAATTATATAAAGCTGAATATCTCTGTGTACATAAGAACAAGAAGCAACTCTATAGTTTAATTTAAAAAAAATCAAAGCTCGTTTTAAGACGTGGGAATAGTAGGAAGATGTATTTTGTTTGTTATTGGTTGGAAAGTTTTTACAAATTGAATCTTTGAAAGTCCCACATTTAGTGAATAAATAGCTCAGTCAGTCAGCTTCAAGTTTACCAACAGCGTGGAACGGGATTATACTTTACATGTTCACGTTAGGAACATTAGATGCTTTGTTCTTGATGTCTAAATTTATAAAACGCAAATGAAACTTTGAGGTACAAATTAATCTGCTCTTATTGAGTAGTCTTCCCCATCTGAGCAGCGTTCTTTTGTTTAGTTTTATCAAATATTTGTCGGTCCCCCCCTACTTACTCTCAATTTGGTTTCCGAAACTCCCACATGTGAGGAGACTAGGGTTGTTACTGAGAACTCAAAATTAATCCCAATTAAAATGTACTCATCACATATTATGTGTCCGTATCCGTATGTAATGACTATATATATTTTGTGAAAGCATCCAACATTTGTTTTGTTCCGACAGAACACTAATGAAAGCCAAAGGAGCATTTCATGCACGGGTTAATTCATTGTATGAAAATCGAAAATTATCATTACTACTTCCATGCTGGTATGCATACATATCACTAATTATGGTTGTGTAGGGTAGTTAGTTAGCAACACAAAATGCACAACACGATTTTATTCATCACATGAATATACTTCATGTACAACATTTAGTATATGAGAAAAGTTTTCTTATGGCTATGTTTTCAAATAACTAGTGAGAATGAGACTAGTGTGTAATATAACATGAAGATGATATGCACTACAGATAAGACATAGACTAAAGTTTCACTATCTCACATGATTACATATTATTGACTACTACTTTAGAATGAATTAGTGGAGTTCGTTTGCACCCAAATTAATCCTTCGATGGCTCAAAAAATGCAGCGAGAAATCTTCAGTATGAAAGCTCCAAAATATTAGATCCTTATGCTCACAAATACTTTCACAGCATAACAAAACAAAAACAGAAAAATTTAAAAGGAAAAAGATGAGCACAAAAAAAAACAGAAAAATCTAACATAGAAAGATAGGCACAGAAAAACAACATAAAACACATAAAGAAAAAACTTCTGGTACAACTTGGCAGAGCCCGAGATAGAGACACAAACGCAGAACAAATGAAATGAGACTTGCTAAAGTTTTCCAGCGCTGGGATTTCAAATTTTTTTTTGCTTAGTCTTCTTTGCAACAGGAAAATTTATGTGTGAAAAAGTTAGAAATAGATTTAAGTGAGAACTTCAGTTTTTTTGCTTTCAAATTTACCTTGGTGTAATTAGCCTCTTAAATATACGTAAAAATTTTTCAATGCATTGCCAAAAGTTTTCCAGCGCGTAGATTTCAAAAATTTCTTCTGCTTAGTCTTCTTTACAACATTCAACAAGTGAGAACTTCAGTCTTTTGGCTTTCAAATTTATCAAAGTGTAACTAGCTTAGCTCATTAACTGTAGGTAAAAACTTTGAATTTCCGTTTAGTGCCAAAACTTTTCCAGCACTTAGATTTCAAAAATTTCTCTTGCTTAGTTTTTCTCATAACATGAAAAATTATGTGTGAAAAAATTGGAAATGGATTTCAGTGGGAATTTGAGTATTTCGGATTTCAAATTTACCTTTGTGAAAACAGCCTATTAACTATGGGTAAAACACTGAATTTCAATTCATTGCCAAAAGTTTTCCAGCGCTTAGATTTCAAAAAAATCTTTTGCTTAGTCTTTCTCATAACATGACAAATTATGTGTGAAAAAATTGGAAATGGATTCAAGTGGGAAGTTGAGTATTTCGGATTTCAAATTTACCTTAGTGAAAACAGACTATTAACTATGGGTAAAACACTGAATTTCAATTCGTTGCTAAAAGTTTTCCAGCGCTTCGATTTAAAAAAATTTTTGTACTTCGTCTTTTTCATAACCTGACAAATGATGTGTGAAAACACTGAAAATGGATTTATGTGGGAACTTCAGTATTTTGGCTTTTAAATTACATTAGCGTAAATAACCTATTGACTATAGGTAAAAACTTTGAATTTCAATTCGTTGCTAAAATTTTACATCCCGTGGATTTCGAAAATTTTTCAATTTCAGTCAAATCAACAAAAAGTGTCAGTAAATTTTCGCTGCATTTTTGAGCAATTCGTTAAATTTTTCAAAAATTCTAAACTCCATGACCACGGTGTGACATTTAAATGTAGTCCTACATAACTGAATTTCACTATAGCTTGTTAAATTGTAAAAAATAGTTTCTGTGCTCAATTTCAAGACGATCGCATATTGCCTTCAAATATCTTAATTTCCATGGTCACGGTTCACCCCTTAGGCATTGTCCGATATCGCTGCAATTCAATAGGGTTCATGACATTTACTAAAGACACACGTATGCAAAATTTGGTGACAATCGGTTCATGCGTTCGACCGCAATCGTGCTAACAAAAAAGCGGGACGGACAGACACGACGATCCCATAAGCCCTCTATCTCGGGCTAAAACTGACAATTTAGGATCAAAATTATAGTTTCCGTAAAAGGCTGCAACTTTAAAGTTGGGAGCAAACATTTCGAATTCTTAGCAAAATTTTATGGCGAATTTTTTGAGCTAAATTTCAAGCATATTGGGTGCAATCAATGCTCACCGGTGGCTACCTACCAGTATGGTGCCGCCATTTTGGTGTGGCCGTTATGGTGCGACCACTATATGGTGAGTACAATTCGGTGTGGGGATTCTGTGGCATGGTGCTGGTTTTTTATGGCGCGCGACAATATGGTGCAATGGTGCGAAGAATTTTTTTGCTCTTTGGAATTTTCGGTGGCCCTTATAAGGGTCGTTTTTTAAATTGAGTGTTTCTAATGCTACAAATTACTATATCTATATAAAATCAATGTTGGAAACTATTCCTGTCACTTGGTCAATGATAGGTTCATAGTCAATGATAAAGAGATTTCCCCTTACTGATTTTAGTGAACTCCATTTTAAAACTGATGCTTGCATAAAGATTTTTTTACAAATAGAGTGGCTGATAGAATGCATTGAGAATTTCAATATGTGTACAACAAGGGCATTTGATTCTTACCTTGTTTGCAAATCGCCATACTGCATACATTTTTTTAGCAATCTTGTCACTCCACATTGTACATGTTGCCTGTCATTGACTATGTGAAAGGAATATAGTTTCCAA
>Ga0210040_10005449_pt1 | contig 16209 bp, 1 predicted proteins | sample CryGeyCG12114_NA_FD_185462 | JGI IMG/M metagenome (GOLD analysis project Ga0210040, IMG submission 185462) | Groundwater microbial communities from aquifer - Crystal Geyser CG19_WC_8/21/14_NA (SPAdes) (version 2) | ecosystem: Environmental > Aquatic > Deep subsurface > Groundwater | place: USA... | reverse complement strand
ACGGATCTCCGCCTTCATTCCCCTTTCAGTGCACGCCGATAACGTTGAGATGACCCGTGGTTTGCAACGATGCGACTTGATGACGTCCCCGCAACCCCGCGTGCCTAGTACCATCCAATCGTGGTGGTGGAAGACAAGGGTGGCAGACGCCACCGAAAGCACTAAGACATGACAAGGCAAGACAAGCGTTTCTTGGCCTGGCAAAAGCGGCAGAAAAGCTTTGTCAAGAGGGCGCCAGAAGGCTTGGTTGACGTAGTGGCGCATAAGGATGTGGGTTGATGTTGGGGTTGGGGATGCTGAGGAACAGATTTGACGAGCGTGGAAAACCTCGGAGTTCATGAATACAACATTCTATCGTGTGTGTATACAGTACGGCATTGAGGAGAGGAACCGTCTGCCTTTGCCTTTGTTCCTCGAAACGTCAAGGGTATTACCTGGCAATTGTGGTTCATGATCAGGCCTGACCACCGCCCGACAGCATTAGCGTGTCTTCTAACCTAGCCGAACACGCTCGCTCCATTCTCCGTCCTCCACACCTCGGCGCTACATCTACCAGCGCCCACGGGGTAAGCTCTGTCATCCGAGGCTCGACTCGCGTGGTCCGTCCGACATCCTCCCGTCCTTTCTCTAGTTAAGCTACATCTCATCAGCTAACGCAACGCTTCACGAAAAAGCCTCACGTTGTGTGCACTTCCGATCCGACCAACGTTCCGACGAAGTCGAGACCGCGTCGTATTGCTAGCGAACTCCCGAGGTCCGCGTGCGGGACTGAAGAATGCGCAGAGAACCGCAGTGTTGCAAAACGATTGGTGGTGTATGTACATACTAGCACCAACTCATCGATATCAACGCGCTGAGATCTCTTCATCCGTCCTGATGCAAGTAATCGCCCGGTGGCGCATATTTGACATCTCTCGCCGTCGTGAAAGTGAATCGGCCCTTGTCGCCCCCTTCAACATCGCTAACAAACCCCCATCTCACGGGGAGCAGCCAACAATCCACGTCCTCCTCATGCCTGTGGCAGTTTGCGCTGATTGCCGCACTGCAGGTACTCGCCAGCGGCATGGGGTACGGTGGCACAGCACCGCCATCCCTCGGTGGCTTTGCCTTGTATCTCCTTGCGAACCCGATGACGAGAAGTGCGAGGACCAAGATGCTGCCCACTGCCAGAGCTAGTATTATACCGATGCTCGAGTAGCCAATGGACGAAGCGTCCTGGGATCGATTGCGTTGGAAATCCGGCGTGTATGCTACTGTCTGGACGACGAACACACTTTGCGATATGAGCCAGTGCAACACACCAGAGCACGTCATCAAGGGAACCGAGTACCAATACGGAAGCGAAAGGAAGTAGTGACTGCGCTGCATGCCTTGAGGCGATGACACGCGCAGGAATTTGCGCTCAGAGATGAAGTCGTTCCATTTCGAGGCTACGACCATGACGGTTAGTAGGTTGTTGTATAGGAGGTACAGAGCGCTGACGACGACTTGGAACATGTTGGCGAAAAGGACGGCAAAGAAGAAGCCAGATGTCTGGCTTAGTTGGCGCATCCGCCCGGATAATGATATTGCCCAATGATGAGAGTCGCCGACACCGTAGCTCCAGAGTGATCGGATGTCGACGTCGATGCCTACTGCTCGTTGACTTTCGATAGTCAGTCCTAGCAGGAGACCGACAATCGTGATCAAGGCTATGCATCTGAGGAAGATCAGCACGGTTGAGACCAACGTAGGCGCTTACTCACAGAGACATTGTGATACACCATCGCGCCCTGCTTGCAGCTTGGAACCAGTGTGCTGACTTTGGCTTCGATAACAGTGTATGAGGACGTGTAGTGGGCCAAGTCCCTGTGAAATCCAGCTTTGTGGCGCAGTTCAAGTCTCTAGTATGTATATCTTCAGATTGAAGGAAGCTGTGCATGGCATCCCCAATGGTGACCAAATACAACGGCGTCTTTCGAGACCGAGACTCAGATGCACGAGTGGCTCGACTGTGAAGATATGCCGTGTACGCTATGCACACACATTTGAAGAGATTCAGTCCTGTGACTATGATCATGATCGCTGGGCTCAAACGAAGAGCACAGCTAGCCTCCATAAATTTGGGGCCATTTGCCGGCAGACAATATGCGACTTTGGACCAGAGCTCTGTCTCCTTTTCGTTCTTCCTCAGTGTCCATGTTTCGGCGCGCGGCAAGAGGAATTTCTTCGTGCAAGATACGCTTGAAAGGAACCCGAAGGTTGATCAGGCTGAACACATCCAGTCATTATTGAGCCCCCAATCGGTGCCCGGTCCCCCTATTGTTGTGAAATTCCAAAGCATTGAAGACGAGGGATGAGCAGTATCCGAGGACAACCCTTGTGACATGGTGATATTTGAGCTTACAAGTAAAAGACTGGACGAGCCTGCAAATCTGCCCACGTAGCGAGAGATGCAATCATGCTTGCCGAGTCTTTCTAGAGCGGACGCGTTCTGACGAATGCTCTCCAAGTCGGTAAACGGAGTCTGCCACGGCTCAGAGTCTTTTGCGAAGTCAGCGGTGACCCACCCCACGTTATATGTGCTGAAGGGTGTTGCAGAAAAGACTGCGGAGTTCCAGCTGTTGATAACAATTAGGAATTTGCTAGTGGACGCGTATCGACAATGCAGACTCACAACAGGTGAAGCAGCCCTGAACTCAGCATCAGGAAGACCCACAGTATCTGTCGCTCGCGATCAATCTTGCGCAGATTCTGGAAGCTCTGGATGCCAATGTCTAGCCACTTCCCGCGACCATGAGCTTTTTTAACCTCTTCTCGTGTAGGTGCTACTAGTAGCTGTGCGCAGTAGTTACTAGCACCGAGAAGAATCGTCGACAGCGCGTTGATAACAAAATGTAGCCACTTGTTGTAGGATCTGACGGTATCACAAGTCCCATCGTTATGAGGGCCAACGATATCGACGAATTGGTGCCGATAGCCGTCCAGCCGTATGGCCACATACGCAGTGATGGAGAGGTTCAGAATCAAGACAGTCGCTGAGGCGAGCTGTATCAGGAGCAGTGCTGTATCTCGGTCGGAGAGGCGACGCAGCCAACCTTGTGCGCGAGTGTCCTCGGAGTCGACTTCGGGAAACCACGTTTTCAGGTTGGGGATCAAACCAAATCGCCTTCAGCGCCGCCCAAATTAGCAGAGAAGGTGGTAAACGAATAGAGTGGCTACTTACGGAGATGTATTGCTGTTGCAATGGGGTTGCTCTGGTGGCTCCGGTGCTAGGAGCGGACGGTTGAGTTCAATATCGTTGCTTGAAGAATGCATGTTAACTGAAAAGCTTTGTAATCGCCCTGCGTCGACCTAGATTCGCAGGTCCAGCTTGTGGAAAGAAGCTAGTATGTCCGTCTCGCACTTTATGGTGTCGCAGTAGACCCAGGCAGGCTGAAGTGAGAGTGAGCCCGAGTGACCATTTCCGGCAAGAAGACTCGTACGACATCTATGCAAGCCACACCAGGCTGTGGACCAGCATATAGGTGTTTTCCAAAATACTATACCTACCTAGATTAAGTTAGCGCAGCTCTTTAGTAATATTAAACCTCTATAAAATTAGTATATAATCTAGTATAACTATAGAACTTTTATCTATATAAGCTTTTAAAGCTAGTTATATATACTAAATTACTTATATATATTATTTTCTTAGTATTAAAGTTATTATAGGCGTTAAAAATATTAGTAAAATATCTATTTAATAGCTAAATAAGTATATACTATAAAGTAGCTATTTAAATAGAGCGTTAATTTTTTAGTACTAAAGCGTTTTTCTAAAAAGCTTAAAGCGCTACTAAATAACTTTTTTATTAAGTATTCTATACTTAAAAAAAGTTATTATATAGTAAGCTAGGCTACTACTAAGAGCTTTATAATACTTTTAAGTACTATACTATATTATTAAACTTTACTATTATTTAAGCTTAAAGAGCTCTAATATACTTAATCTATAGCTTTTAAATAAGCTAATAATATTATTAATAGTAAGAATAATAATATAAAAAAAAAAGAAGTAAATCTACTACTTAAAAATAAAAGTATAAAACTTAATAGTAGAGCTATAGAGAGTACTATAAGTAATAGTATTAAAGAGATACTTAAAACTAGTAATAGAGAGCTATTTAAGCTATACTATAGATATTATACTAAAATACTTTTACTACTATAATTATTATAAAAGCTAGCTAAAGAGAAGCTTATTATTTCTATTAAATAAAAAGCTTATTTTAGTAATATAGAAAAGAACTTAGTTACTATAGTATATAATAGTAAATATAATTAGTACCTATTTAACTTTTATAAAGAGTCTTTATAGCTATAAGTAGATAAAGTTATTACTAATTTAGAGCTATATAGAGTAAAAGTATTATTATTATATATTATTATATACTTACTATATTAGGTAAAGTATAATTATATAATTAAATTACTATAGTAAAGTAAAGAGTATAATTAAAATAGCTTTTATAAGCTAGTTAAAGAGCTTAATTATAACGCTAATAAAGCTATACTTATTAACTTTAACTTTATACTTATAGAGGAGCTAATAGAGGTACTATATACTATTATTTAGAGTACTAGTAGCTATATATAACTAGTTATAGTAATAATAATATAAGAAGATAAAATTATAGTAGCTCTAGTAACTAAAAAAGTAAGTAGTAGCTATACTATTAGTATAAAAGACTACTAGTGCTATAGTAATAATATATATAATAATTATCTATATTACTACTAGTTAAAGCTAGATAATTAAGAATACTTTAAGAATTACTACTCTATTAATAGTAATATTATTACTATATAAGTAAAAGATATAAATAATAAAAAAGCTATCTTTAACTAGCCTTTAGATAATATAAAGCTTATAATTATAAAAGCTAAAAATTACGTAGTATATAAGAAAGCGTAGTATAGAGCTTAAGATAGTAGAGATAATAATATAAAGAGCTTACTAAAACTACTTATTATTAAGTAGTTAAATTAACTAAATTACTAGCTACTTAGAGAGCTATAACTATAGTTAGTAGTATTAAATTAAGCTAAAATACTAGCTCTAGTAGCTCTAGTAGAGTAAGTTCTTATATAGTATACTTATTAAATAAAAATAGAGAAATATATAAAGAACTTCTTTACTTAGTTTACTAAATAATAACTTTATATATATAAAAGTATAGAAGATATATATTAGAAGGCCTACTTCTATAGCTATTATAATAGATCTAGCTAACTTTAATATTCCTTAGAGTCTACGCTAGTTCCTATACTAGTATAGTACTAGTAACTAGTAGCTTAGTGCTATAAACGTTACTTCTATAAAGGCCTCTATACCTCTATACTTTATATCTTACTTATAGAATAATCTATCTTAACTATTTAATTTCTTATATAACTTATATAGCTCTTTTATACTATATAGAGTTAACTTTTACCTAGACTTATCTACTATATTAGCTTAGCGTATAAGAGGCGCCTATAGGATAATAACTAATTCTAAACCTAGAATAATTACTATATAATCTATAGATTAGAGCTACGCTAGAATACCTACTAATAGGCTATTAATAAACTATAACTAAGTATATATATAAGTAAAGAAGATATATACTAGAAGCTCTTTATTATAAACTAGCTAGTTAAAAGTAGAGGCTAAAGAGCCTACTACTTTATTACTAAGAGATATTATAATATAATAAGAAGAGGGATTAAGCTTACCTTTTAGTAGTAGTAAGAATATAGACTATAAATTAGCTATTAAGTTATATATAGCTATAAATAACTTATTTACTATCCTTATAAGAGATATATAAGTAATAGCTTAGTAGTTTAACTAAAATAATAAGATAAGTAGTACTATAAGCCTATTATCTAGTCTAATAAGACTACTAGCTCCTTATAAAAGTAAAGAGCCTAATACTTAAGAAACTAATAAAACTATAAGCTAAGAACTACTTAAACTTAAGTATAATATATAATAATTAAGCTATTATAAAAGCGCCTTTATTAGCTCTATCTAGCCTATAGCTATAGAAGATAGTCTACTAAGTAAGCTACTAGCTACTAAAGTACTTATAACTCTAAAACTTAAATACTTTAGCTTAGATATTTATAATAGCTACTTTAAAGTAGTTAACTACTAGAATTATATAATTATTTACTTTATATTTAGTAGTAACTCTTAGATATAGCTAAAGGCCCTATATAAGCCTACTTAAAATAAACTACTTAAGATTTTAATAAGTTAGAACTACTCTATAGGTAATAATAATAATATACTAGCCCTTAAACTACTCTTTTAGAATAGTATATAGCTAGTAGAAGCTTTATAAGCTTACTCTAAGTTCCTATAGCTACTAGTTTCCTCTATTATAGTAACTATATATAAATATATAATTATATATAATAACGCTATAACTAATAAATAGTAACTCTATAAATAGAATCTTACTAAGATAGTATTATAAGCGTAGTATAATAAGAAACTAAACTATATTAAGAACTTAGAGAAGTAAGTTAATATATAGTATCTTAAAGCTACTAAGAATACTAGCTAGCTTATAGCTACCTCTACCTCTATAGGTAATATCTACCTTTCTATCTCTAATATATAACTTAATTTTACTTTTAAAGCTCTAGAAGCTAAGGCTAAAAAAGTAATTTAGTTATATAATAAGTACTATACTAATAAAGAGAACTACTTAAAGTAAATTAATAACCTTAAAGCCTAAGTAGACTTATAGCTTAAGGCTAACTATAAGTATAAGTATAAAGAAGCTAACTACTTTAAAAAGCTATATAAAGCTAAGAAGAAGTAAGTAGATACTAAGAAAGCTAAGGCTATATATTACTTTAATTAATACGCTAAAGGTAATAAGGACTATTAAGACTTAAATAAATAATATAAGTTCTTTAAGACTTATAATTAAGAACTAGAAGCTGTATTTTATACTATAGTAGAGAAATATAATATACTAGTAGAGTTATTATAAAAGGTTATAAATAAGTATAACGCTACTCTCTATAAGCTATATATTTATAAACTAAACGCGCGCTCTATAAATATCTTTACTTATAACTAAATATATTAGCTAACTAATATAATACTTACTATCTAATAGTATACTTAGTCCTCTACTTTATAATAATAAGCTACTATAGGTAATAAGACAGCTATAAGTAAAGGCGTAGCCTTATAATATAACCTATAACCTATAGTTAAAGATAATAATAAATTTAACTATAAATTTAAAGTTTACTAATAGGTGCGTAGTTATAAGCTATTACTTAAGTAGTTATAATAGATATATAATAAGTATACGCCTATTATATAGCTTATCTCTTCTAAAATAAAAGTACTTATAAAGATAGTAATACTTAAGTATAAGTAAGAGCGCGCTATACTAGCTTTTATATATAATATAGTAATATTAGTAGTTACTCTAAGTAGAGGAGTTATATTCTACCTACTAGATATTAATATCTTTAAAGAAACTATAGATAATAAGAGAGAGCTTACTAAGGACTATAAGAAATAGTATTACTTAGTAGTAAATAAATATAAAACTTATATAAGTAACTATACTATACTTACTTATTTTAAGTTACGTTTTAAAGACTTTACTTAAGACTTTATTAAAGAAGAAGCTAAGTTAGCTATCTACTTTCTTAACTTATTAGAAGCTCTAGACCTATACTATAGCTAAAAAACGTATAAAAAAGAGTAAGAAGTACTTAATTAGCTCTATAGTAATAAGCTATAATAAAGGCTAGATAAGCTTTTCTAGATCTAGAAGTAGTACTTTATACGCGTTAGTATAGTACTTAAAAAGTCTAACTATAAGATAATAAGCTATACTAGAAGCTTTATAAAGCTATTACTTACTATAGCTACTTTTATAGGTAGTAAATATAGTAAGACTTTAGTTATATTCTTTAACTACGCTTATAATTAAGTCTAAGACTAGAAAGAAATTAATAGCTACTATAAATACTCTAAGTATAAGACTATAAGCTTATCTACTAGTAAGCTCTACTATTATTCCTCTAGAGACTATATATATACTTACTAACTTAACTTAAACTAATAATAGATATAATACTCTACTAGTACTATACTCTAAAAAGCTACTACTACTTTTAGATAAACTAATACTTAATATAATATCCTCTATTATAATAAGGCCTACTTTAAGTATAGAAAACTAAGATATAATATAGATGTCTATAAATAACTTAAGACTATACTCTTTAATTAGATCTAAGGCCTTAATATTAGTATAATTAACGTAGAGTATATAGATAATAATAATAAAGATATAAAGTTAGAAGCTTCTAATTTCTATAATAATAACTAGTATAATAAGTATAGCTATTAAGTAGAAGATAATAAAGAGGAGGATTTTTAGATACTCTTAGGTAAAACTATACTTAAGAGTAGTAATAGCGTCTATCTAGTAAAGTAGCCTACTATATTACTAACTACTATTAGTAACTTAAGGTAGTAGCTATAACTCTTTTAGGCACTACTAATACTTTACTTTAATATTATATATCTACTATATCTCTTACTAATAAGCTACTCTTATAACCTTTAAAGTAGTTAGAATTTACTATATATATATAAGTCTATAGAATATAGAGGAAGGCTATAAGCTTATTAGATACTAGAGCTAGTACCTATTTTATAAGTTACTATTAAGTAAAGTAATAGTAACTTACTATAATTAAGACTAAGCCTATATAGTTAGTACTAGTAGATAAAGAGATTATTAACTCTCTTATAGATACTATAGAACTACTTATATAATATAGCGCTTATACTACTAAGACCCTCTACTATATTATAAATATTAGAAAGTATAATATTATCTTAAGTATAAACTAAATAGATATATATAACCTCTTATTTAACTTTAGAGAGGTATAAATAATAATATTTAAATCTATATACTACTATCTTAATTACTTCTACTAAGGTATCTCTAATACTATATATAATAACTATTACTTACTTAATAGTAAAACTAAACGTAAAAGTATTATTAGTAATATTTTTATTATTAGTACTATAGCAGCCTACCTTATAGCTACTTATAATCTAGACTAAGTTACTTAAGTAGAACTTTACTACTAAGAAAAGCTAAATAAATTACTAGATAAAGACTATAATCTTAAGGTATTTAAGAATATAGTAAGATATCTTACTACTATTTTATAAGCTAATTTTAAGAAGTATATAGAAAAGCTAGAATAAGCTTCTATAATAGATAAGGAAATTAAGAAGTTTATTCTTAACTTTATCTACTTAAAGATAAAAGACTTATTTAACTTATAAATAGCTAATATCCTACTACTATAGAAAAAAAAAGTTAATTACGCTATTAATTTAAATAGTAATATCCTATAACTAAAGATTTATAAACTTACTTATTAAGAAACTAAAGTAGTTAAAGCTTATATTAATAAAATAATAAGTAAAGGCTTTATTAAGCCTAGCACCTTACTATTTACTATACTTATACTTATAGTAAAGAAATCTAGAGAAGGACTTTAGATCTATATTAATTACTACTAACTTAATAGTATTACTAAGAAGAACTAGAATATACTACTTACTATTAAAGAGACTTTTACGCGTATAGTAAAGGTCTAAATTATAAGCTTTATAAATGTAATTACTACCTTTAATATAATTTATATTAAAGAAGGTAATAAAGAAAAAATAGCCTTCTAAATATAATATAGACTATATAAGTATTTTATTATACTATTTAGACTCTATAACGTACTTAGGACTTTCTAGACTTTTATTAATAAAATACTCTATAACTACTTTAATAACTTCTATACTATATATCTTAATAATATACTTATCTATAGTAAATATAAAGAAGACTATAAAGAGTATATACTTAAGGTACTAAGACGCTTAAAAGAGGCTAGCTTATACTTTAACTTAATAAAATATTAATTTAAAGTTAAATAAGTTAAGTACTTAGAGCTTATACTTACTACTAAGAGTATTAAGATAGACTTTAAAAAAGTTTAAACTATTATTAACTAGGCCTTACTACGCTATATAAAAGATATATAGGCTTTCTTAGGCTTTATAAACTTCTACTAACGTTTTATTAAGAGCTTCTTATATATTACTTAACTATTAATAGCTTTTATAAAAAAAGAACTAGATACTAAGTAAGCCTTCTTTCTTAAACTTAAGTTACTAAAACTAGCTATATTTAATAAGTTAAAACTTATATTTACCTTAGCTAGAATACTTACTTACTTTAACTTAGATCTAGAGATATAGTTAGAAATAGACGCCTTAGATTTTATTACTATAGTAGTACTTTTATAGATAGGCCTAGATAAGGTATTACGCTCTATAGCCTTCCTCTCTTATAAAATAAATCTTATAGAGTATAATTATAAGATTTATAATAAAGAGCTTTTTACTATTATACTAGTATTTAAAGAATAGCGCTTTAAACTAGCTAAGATCTAAGATCTTATAAAAGTTTTATTAGATTATTAAGTACTATAAACTTTTATAGAGACTAAATAACTTAATTACTAGTAAGCTTAATAAGCTAAGTTCTTATTAGAGTTTAACTTTTATATTAAGTACTATCTTAGCTATTAGAGAATAAAACTTAATACTTTTATATACTACTTAAGCGACCTCTCTAAAGGTACTAAAGATACGTACTACTAATACTAAGTATAAATAATAATTAAGAAAGACTAAGTTAACTCTAAAGTATAGATCTTAGAAATATTCTTTACTAAAGATAGTAGCTCTTACTATACTATTTACTTTACTTACTACTTTTATAATAGAGAATATAGCTACTTACCTATCTAGCTTATATATATAATATACTTAATAAGTAAGGAGGACTATATTAGTAAAGGCTACGTAAAGAAATTATTTATACTTACTTTACTTACTTCTTTACTAATAACTACTATTAAACCTACTATTAATAATATACTTATATCTATACTAATAACTAAAGTACTATAAAATCTAATCTACTAGTAATACTTAACTAATAAGCTCTTATAAACCTTAATAAAGGCTAAATAATAAAGCGCCTACTATATCTTATATAAATTAATTTATAGATCTTATAGCTTACGTATTAAGCTAAAAGACTACTCTATTAATAATAGACTATTCTATATTAATAAGTGCGTTTATATACTAGAGGGTATTACTTATACTAAAGTTATTAAATAAGTTTACTAGATAGGCGATAATAGTAAATATAAAGCGTACTCCTACTTTATATAATAGTACTACTAGCCTAAAATAATAATAGACGTAGTCTAGTATATCTATAACTACTTTATATACTATTAAACTAAAAGCTATAAAGATAGTAAAGCTAGCTTCTTATACTTACTACTTATCTTATATTAATATTAGTCTTATATATTAATAGACTTTATTACTTACTTACTACTATATAAATATAATAGCTAAACGTATACTAGTATCCTTATTATTATTAATTAGCTATCTAAGAAAAAGAAGTTTATCTTAATAGTAAGTATAACTACTAATATAGTTATTTAGGCTTTTATAGAGTATATATAAAGAAAAGAGAGCTAGCTTAATAAAGTAATAAGTAATTAAGAGACTTAATTTATCTTATACTTCTAGAGATACTTTTACTAGTAACTAGGTACTTACTTAAAGTTTTTTATAGCGTTCTATCTATAGATAGATAGTTAGATAGAGAATACTAACGCTTTCTTAAAGTAGTACTTCTAGTTATATATAAACTATAAGATAAATAACTAAGTATTATAGCTATTAATTACTAAGTTTAAAGCTAATTCTAGTACTTTAGTAAGTATAAGTATCTTACTATTTTACGTAATAAAGGGCTATTAGCTAAAGTTAAGCTTAGAGCTATCTTTACTAAGTAACTCTAAGAGTATAGACTTTATACTTATAAAACTTATTAAATAAGAAGCTAATAAACTTATAGAGCGCTTTTATTACTTCTACTTTAAACTTTATAACTTACTTATATAAGCTTAAGTAAAATAAACTAAGTATACTAATTAGAATTAACTACTTATACTAGCGTTTAAAGAGAGTAACTTAGTATTCTTAAATATACGTAACTTCTATATACTACGCCCTAGCTATTCTCTTAACTTAAAGAACTATAAGCCCTTTAAGATTACGTATATAATTAATAATACTATATATAAACTTAAATTACTACTTATACTTAGCTACTTATATAATATATTCTACTTATAGCTCCTCTACTTTTATAAAAAGAGCTTACTCTTAAAATAATATTATAACTTTAAAGAGCTTATAGAAGTTAACCTTACTATAGATAATAAGAATAATTATAGTATTAAAGCTATTAAAGGCTACTATATTAATACTACCTTTACTAACCTATATAAACGCTATAAAAAGCTACTATAATACTTAGTATAATAGATAAATTACTCTAATAGACCTAATAACTTATTATAGGAACTATATATAAATCTTATTAAGTCTTTAGAAATAATATATAATTATTATAATTACTACCTTAATAAACCTATAATATATAAAAAGTTTAATACGCTAGTAAGTAAGTAGTTACTACTAATAATAATATTTAGAGTAACTTTACTATTATTAACTAATAGTTATATAGTAAGTACTTATATCCTACTTTAGACTACTAAGAAGAGTACTTTTACTACTTATTTTACTCTATTATAATAGCCCTAAAGACTTCTATAACTAACTTTAGTACTTATAATAAATAGTAAAGTAAATAACATAACGCCTAAAGCAGATATAGAAGTAACTAAGAAGTAGTAATAACTAAGATCTAGCCTTTAAGAAGTCTTATATTAATACCTCTTATAAGCTTAGCTATAAACCTACTAATAGTAGAGCGCCTAATATAAAGCTATAACTTATATAGGCTAGTATAAATAATAAAGCCTCTATTAAGAGTAAATAATTAATAGATTAAGCTCTAGTATACTAATAGAAGATAAAAGTAAAGTTATAATTATAGTAACTAATAGATAATACGTTAGATCTTTTATCTCCTTTATCTTCCTTTTATCTTCTTTTTATTACTATTTAAGAGTAATAGAACTACTCTACTCTAAAAGAGAGGTAGTATAATAGATCTAGCTAACTTTAATATTCTTTAAAGTCTACGCTAGTTCTTATACTAGTATAGTACTAGTAACTAGTAGCTTAGCGCTATAAACGTTACTTCTATAGAGGCCTCTATACTTCTATACTCTATATCTTACTTATAGAATAATTTATCTTAACTATCTAATCTCTTATATAACTTATATAGCTCTTTTATAGCTATATAGATATTAATATACTTATAAGTAGATTAAAGAATAATTTAAAGTTATAAGTAGATTATTTTAACTTACTACTAAGGTAGTTTTTTATTATATAGAACTTTACTATTAAGTAGTAGAAAATATATAATAGACTATTAAAAAAGAGTCTATAGTAAGTAGATTATACTTATTAAAAAGAAAAGAAATTATAGATTACTAAAGTAGTAGAGAAGTTAAGTAGTATTATTACTAATAGTAGTAACTAATATAGATACTAAGTAAATTTTATAATAGTAGCCTATACCTTCTATAGTATTAAAGTTTTTAATATAGTAAAAATAACTCTAAGTACTAAAGTCTTTATCTATAATACTACTATATTAGTAATAATTACTATAGCTATTAAGATAGATTAAAACTATTATATAGAAGTAGCTCTCTAATTTTTAAAATAAAAAAATTATAATTATAAGTTATATATTCTCTATTATCTCTCTTTCTTACTCTTTTAATTATACTAACTTAATAATACTATAATTACTATATAATAAGGCTAAAAAAAGTAGAATTATAGTATAGTAGTAGAATTAAACTTATATATATAAAAAAATATTAATATAGCTTTAGAATATTACTATAAGATATACTTTAGAAGTAAAGCTTTATAAGTAACTAGCTTTACTACTAAAGTATAACTTATACTATTACTTTAATTTATATTAATAGAGAGCTAATTAATTAATTAATATATATATAGTAACTACTATTATCTAGTATTAAGAGCGCTTATTTTCTTTACTTTTCTTTTTTTAGTACTTACTTTTTCTATTACTTAAAGTAACTATATATATTAAATATAGTAAAAGCGTTAAAATTATAGTAAATATACTCTATAGTATACTCTAAAAAGCTCTTAAAATTAGTAAAAGTATTACTTAATACTACGTACTTCTTTAACTAGCTCTTTAGTAACTTAAAGCTTTTTTTAATAAAATTATAGTCTAGTAAGTAAAGTAGTAAATACTTTAACTTTACTCTAGCTACTTTATAAAGCTCTTTTATATATACTAATTAATAAATAAATATATTATTAAGTATAATTACTAAGTATAGCTTAAAATAGAGATTATAGTATAGTAGTATATAGTACTCTAGAAACTTCTCTATTAGTACTAATATAATTACTTTATAAAAGATTATATAACTTATATACTTATTAATTATTAATACTAGTAGTAGTAACTACTTTTTAGAGTACTTAAAATTATATACTAGCTTTACTAGCTTACTTATAAGACTTTAGCTATACTTATAATTACTTATATACTTATTATAAGCGCTCTTATTTAGTATAATAATCTAATTAGCTATATAGTATTATACTATTTTTATAGTATAAAAGTAATAAAGAAACTTATTTTACTTTTTTATATACTTTAAAGCTAGCTTATATAACTACTTTATTTTCTTTAGCTCTTAATATATAGTAGAAAGATCTACTACTATATTAAACTTATTATATAAGAAGTCTTTTATCTTTTTTATATATATATATAAGCTACTCTTAAAGTATACTTTAAAGCGTATATACTATACTTTTTATAGAGCTAAAAGTTACTTAAAGTATACTATTTATAGTAAGTAAAGTATACTTTAGTACTTTAAGCTTAACTTTATCTTTTTAATAACTTTATATATTACTTTAATTACTTATTTAATTTTAGTATTATTTTTACTAGTAGTAATATACTTTATAAAAGCTTAAAGAAGTATAAGTTAAAAGTAGTAGCTAAATATTATATATACGCGTTTAAGTAAATAGAATAACTATAATACTAAAAAATTAGTTAGTATAAGTAATTATAGTAAAATAAAGAGCTTTAATTATATTATAGTTATAAGCTTCTATAATTATACTAGCTTATATACTAATTTTATAGAAGTTTAATATTACTAAAGAACTGCGCTAACTTAATCTAGGTAGGTATAGTATTTTAGAAAGTATAATAAAAAAAGGTAGTAGGGTATATTAGCTTAGCCTAATAATATTACTGCCTAAGAGGCTGTTAAAATAGATTGGATAGTAGTAAGATGTGTATATGCGAGTGAGGGACAACTGGATGCTGTATCTATACCGTATTTTCTCGTCTCTTCTACCAAACGCAAGCAGGGGGCGGCAACGTCCCGTTAATAATTACTGTAGTTGGCTTTCCCTGCAGAAAAGTAGGATAATAGTAGAGCAGTAATCTCTTTTATTAGTTTAGTATGGCTTAAATCCCCTACTAGCGTTTAGCAGAAGAGACGAGAAAATACGGTATTCAGAGGCAGCCAACAACCCTAACAAGCGACTCTCGCCACACGTGTCGTTCAAGTGCCAATAGCCTGATCGTTAAAGTTAGCCGGTCCCTTATCGTCACGGAATATAGGGTACGCGAAGATGACTTTCCGTTGCCATGTTAAGATCGTTCCGCACAATATAACGCCCAACTATCCGTAAAATGCGATGCTTCAAAGACAAGACGATCAACCAATTCTCATGCAACTCCACTGCTCACGGCCCTTGAACTTCCCGCCTCACTCCCCCATTCTTCCGTCAAGCGCTCCAATTCGGTCATTCGCAACGCCTCTTCAACACTGTTGACAAAATGCCTTGTACCGCCACACATCTCAATGATACCGCTCGTGTCGAAAAGCTGATACACGGGGCTGCGCTCACTTGGCACTCTGCAGAAGAACACTCTTACATCCCGCTTGCGGTACGAATCCACAATCTCAGCTAAGACTTGTGCGCCAGCACCATCGAGCGACGTGACGCCGTGCACGTCAAAGATGATGTTCTTGTTG
>Ga0210040_10005448_pt1 | contig 16210 bp, 7 predicted proteins | sample CryGeyCG12114_NA_FD_185462 | JGI IMG/M metagenome (GOLD analysis project Ga0210040, IMG submission 185462) | Groundwater microbial communities from aquifer - Crystal Geyser CG19_WC_8/21/14_NA (SPAdes) (version 2) | ecosystem: Environmental > Aquatic > Deep subsurface > Groundwater | place: USA... | reverse complement strand
AATAAAGAAAACAAGTTTCTGTACTACAGTTGTTTGCACGTTTATACTTAACAGTCCGTGCCTATCTCACTTTCACTCCACTAAAATAATAAATCCTTGGATGATGCAAGAAAAAACGGTGTTAAAGTTGAGTATTTTTTCTTCTCCTTTTGGCTCACTTGCCAGATGAAGAAAAAGTTGCACAGGATGGCAACAACACCTGTCTCATAGCATTACATATCTAAAAATGTTGCTTGCTCTGTGTGACATGACATCATGTTGTTTTTAGTAGATGTATTACATTTTGATCCGGGATATCAAATTACGGAGTTGACTTGCTTTCTCAGCCATGTAGCAAAGTTTTACGACCGAAATTCATATTTGTCAACTTGTTTATAAACTTCTCCATATTACTTAAAGGAATCAGTTTTTTAGCTCATTCTACTGTATAGCTAATTTTTAAGCCTCCATACAAGAACATGGGATTTGTACAAAGTTTGTTGAACTTCAAAATTTTCTAAATGAGCTATCTTAAAAAGGCTAATAATTACCTTATACAGAATGATCCGCTGAAAAGTTGATTCTTCGCAATATTTACTACTTCATGAGCATTTTATGAGTGCCTGTGGTGCTAAAATAAATTTGCGGCGCCAAAAAATATGGTCGTTTTTACCTACCAGCAATTAATCCCATGCTGCAAGTAAGTGAAAGTAACTTTTGTTTTTTAATTCTGTCATTGTTATCCTTTAAGCTCGTTCAGGTGCAAACAAGCAAAAAGTAAAAACCCCTTTGGGGGAGATAAAATGATTTTGTATCTATAATATAGACAACATTCACAGAGTAGTAGTATAAGTACGTAAAATATTAGAAATGGAAATGACTAATGGTTGTAAGCACGGAAGGCTTTTATTTGTGCACGTATTTGTTTTCATAACTACAGAACATATTTATTGTCTTGTTTACAGTTAGTGACATGCCCCGAGAAGACATTTTGCATCACTTTGAAGAGACTTTTGAGTTCATTGAAACTGCCGTGTCAAACGAGAATTGTGGAAATGTATTAGTTCATTGGTAAGTAGGAGTATTCCTGTAAATAGCATTGCCTTTTTTCCTTGGAAAAAAGATCTAATGAACTGGTAACAAAGCTGTTACTTTTCTATGAAGCACCATTGTCATGTCATCAAAGTACAAAGCACTTGGTAGTTAGTTAGTTAGTTAGTTACTATATCAAGCGAAATGAAACCACACCTAAAATCGTGTTCTATGGCAGTTTTACTTTTATCTGCGCACTTGTACAGGCGATAGCGGCTTTTCACACACTTACTATAATTAACTTGTTCCATTCTTGGTTTGCTAGAAAAGAATGAAAATCTCTTCTCTTGTCAATTCCCTTAATTTAGTTTTTTTCTAAACATGGGACATGGGGAAAATAAGTGCATTATGTAGAGATAGAGAAATTGGGTTGGAATAAGAATTATTAGATAGTTTGTCATGATTTCATTTCATTACCTATTCCGTAGTCGTAGTAGTATATTATTATGCCATCGGGAGAAAAGTTTGTCAATTAGTTTTTCATGCTATTCATTCATTCTAGATTAGTTAGTTAGACTGGGCTCATATGTAATCAAAATAGTTTGGTGTGCACAACTCACTCGGTGTCCAACCCAAATTGCAGGATCCGACCGTCAGCGGTAGGACAGTATTATGAAAGTAGGAAAGCAAAAGTTTGGGTTCGAAATTGACAACCCAAAAAGAGTTCCATGAATGTTTTAGTCCCGTAGGGCAGTTAGTTGGAAGCTTTACAACATTGTACTTTGATTTACTTGCAAACCACAATCCATTGACTTTTTCCACTCTTTGATTTTCACTTGTACGTGCTTTAGTTTTGTTTGGTACATATGAAAGTGATGTAAAAACGACTTTTCTTTCTATAGTTACTTTGGAGTTTCCCGATCAGCGACAATAGTTTTGGCCTATTTTATGAAAAAGTTACACATTTCTTTGGAAGAAGCTCAAACGAGGTTTGTTTGTACTACATCTTTTAATGTACTCTTGAAGCTCTGAACTTTTTACTGTAACTGCTTCCATAATTTGCTTTCAATTTGGTAGGCGTTATGATAACGATAACACACAAACTATCGGCTTTGTCCTCCCAACTATAAATGATGGGATAAAGTTTTAATGCAATTTTTCATGCCAATCTTCTGAACAGGTTAAGGGCTCGGAGAAGTATTGTTGGACCAAACTATGGGTTTTTGTCACAACTCAAGCTTTACGAGAAAATGAACTTTACCATAGATAAACATAATATTTTATACAAACGGTTTCGTCTCCACATTGCCGCTGACAAAATCAAATCTGGTGAGTATACACTGACTAACTTCATATCACAAGGAAGTCAAACAAAAGAAAATTACCTTTCTTTCTGTATACTGGATGCATTCAAATCTTTTATCCTTTCACCTGTTGTAACATTTCTTCCGTTCAAAGAAAGCTAATAGTTAGTGAGGCCGAATTTCCAACTAACCTTACTACCAGCACCACTAACCCAGGATTGGTGCATGAAATGTAATGGTTACAGTAATACTATTATGCTACTTTGCATACAGAATCAATCCTTTCTTTCACCATTTTATGATAATGTGATTCACCTTAGTTTCTGTGCCCACAATTTCTTACAACTTGGAGCGGGGTACAAAACTTTTCAAGTGTTAGTGTTTCCAGAGGTGCTTTTATACATAATTCATATTTCCTCGTGATCCTATTTAGTAATTGCATTTTCCTCAGCACTTCCATAGTTTACCAACCTACCATTTCAAATAAGGTTACTACTTTCATTACTACGTGATAAAAAAAGTACACTAGGATGACTTTTTTCTTCTTCATATCAATTCCAGTGCAAGTTCTTCCACCACCTTATACTGATGTCATTAAACACGATCCAGCTCCACTCACAGTTCATCCTGAACCTGTTGTGTATCGATGTAGGAGATGCAGGTTCGTCAAAATATAATATTACGGATAGTTACTAACGAAACGACCTTAGCAGCTAGTAATAAAAAGATACCTGATTTGTCCTTTCACTTGGGAGCCCGAGTAGTTTTTTATTATTAATATCACTCATCGGATTAACCGTTTATAACCTGTAGTTATTGCCATACTCCTCGCTGGAGTTTCCGTTTGTACGTAACTAACAAGGGGGAATCCAGACTGAAACCCGCAGTGTAAAATTTTCCAGGGAAAGCTTTAATTACATAAGGATTTTTGTGCAAGTAGCATTCATTTTTCATAGTAGAAATCAATACAGTATTTGCTTTGAAGTGGGGATTATATTTCATTACTGTCTGCAAGCTGGGCTCTTCATTTACATTCCTATGTTGATAGGTTAAAATCAGTGGCACGTACCCGGAGCCTACTACCAACCAACTATACTGTACATACAGCTTCATTCCCATTGAAATATTTAGTAAACTTAAATTTTACCGTGGTGGGGAATTTTTCCGCCTACGAGTCAGAGTTATATCATCATAGTATTGTGTTTTTTAAACACTTTGGAGCTAATTTTACTTACACACTTGCGGACGTTCTCAATGCATTTTATATAGCGTCTCTACTTGAATACCTTATTGTTCCCGGGTCTAAACACTAAACTTCCTAACTGAAATTCAGCTCGCAAACAATATAGTAGTCTTTAGTATTATAGTCCGTTAGTTAGTCCTCAGTCAGTAGTTTGGCTTTCTAATCCATCGATTGAATCCCACATCAACTCCACATAAAATTGATTGGATTCCTTTTAAACCATACAGGAGGATTTTGGCATCTGCAAGCAATCTGCTGACGCACACAGAGAACAAATCTCCCCTCTGGTTTGACTTCGGAGGGACATGTGGTAGCGGGAGCAGTGAAGAGTCCACACCGTCCTCCATGGCTCCTGAGTCCTCCTCTGCTGCTTTGTGCACACAAATGTACTTCATTGAGCCATTAGTATGGATGAGCAACGTAGCTCACTCCCTACAGGGGAAGCTCCATTGTCCTAATCAGAATTGTAAATCTAAACTGGGCTCCTTTAGCTGGGTCATGGGTAAGTATCCAACTACCTAACGTTCCTTTACTGCTTCAAATCATTCGTAGAAAGTAGTAAGTAACTATAAGTACGCAAGCAAAAAATTTTATCAAGTGAAAGATATTTTTTTCTGTCTGTATTGAATGCATGTGTGTGTGTGTATTTTTTTTAACCTTTTATGTTCATATGTGCCATGTGCACTGCAATTTTCTTTTGAGAAGGGATTTGTTCAAAAGGCGGTACTTTGCGGGGGTTTCAATCAATCCATGTAATCACCTGTGGTAGGATCATAATGTAATGTTTTGAATGTGTGTATACAGGCTGTTTGTGCCCATGTGGAGCGAAAGTGCAGCCAGCTTTCTACTTGATTCCATCCAAGGTGGATCGATCAACTTCCGTTCTCAATATCCAGATCACGATATGAAAAGAGTTTTGCCACAGTACAAGGACGCTAACGAGACATTCAGAGCTAGTTAGTTAGTATGCTGCTGAAGTGAAAGGAAAGCTGTTCATTTTTTTTTGGAGAGGATTCTTTCAGTATTAGTTCGTAAAAGGGAGTAATAATGCCGATTTGGAGACTCATTGTATTTCCTCCCTCGCACTCTACATGTACGGGAGTGTTGGAAATGAAAAAGAGATTTCTATTATTGTTAGATTTGATCGAAGAATCGTATGAAATTCAATAATTATAAATATTGTGCTTTCTGTAATAAGGAGATAGCACGAACTAGCTAAATATTTCGAGTTTAATTTTTGCTGTGATGCTATAATAACTCACATAGTGCTACCAAAATGATGAAGATTAAACGGAATGTTTGTAATTTATATTTTGTGCTACTCAGGATCATAATACTTTTGGTGCTTGAATAGATTCTATTGAGTGCAAGTTGACATAACTTTGAGAATTCCCATGCTGTTAATGATAAATACTAATACTTCTTTCAGTAGGGTATAATTTTGTATGCATTTCAAGTCGTCTCTTATTAGTCTATCTGGATCTATTATAGGGATTATTTATGTATTATGTATTCTTATGATGAGACTCATACATATATTGGGAGATTCCAGTCCTCCATTCACTCCCTCAGTATTAATAAAATGTGAAAGACAGAGCGCGTTGCTGGTGACATAAATTGATATTGGTATTCTCTGGTGCTTGTCATTGCCTTCCCATTTAATAAGCTCGTAAAGTATAGACAGGAGGCTATCTTTGGAACGCGTTTTCATTCCTTTGATAATGGAAGGGAAACGCATTTTCATACTATATGTAACTGTTGTTTTCAATTCAAAATGAATGGCAAATTTGAATTCCCAATTCTCCACTCAACCAGTAAAAATGTATTAGCCAGAGAGGATGATATGATTTCGCCTGGTTTTTCCTTCCATTCGACTGGGTAAGCAAAGTAATATGAGAAAAAGCTCAAATTTCACTCACTCACTCCTTTGTTGTACACTCCTAATTCAATTTACATTTGGTAGATTAATACTCTCCCATAGAAATAGATATACACTCTCCTCTTATAATACAACATTGAATGAACTTTGTAGGCAAAACTGTCACGCGCTAAAGAATCTTCAAGCACATGACACTAGCAAACAACATCTAAAGCGCGAGTTGATCCACAATTTTTTAGCTACTCCCCCTCCCAACCATTTTCAATTACATTAACCAGCTGTGACTTATGCAGACGTTTATTGGTCCCCAAAAATCAATGCAACATACGAGAAGAAATTGGTAGATTCCAAATTTTTGCAACACCCGTACACAAAGCCACACTCACTCACCCTTATAGTGGCTCCTTATGGCATTCATTCCCGTATATTCTGTAAAAGAGCAAACTAAGCACACATAATAATGGTGAAAAAAGTCTTGCACAATAATGTTACTGTACGCTTGCTATACACTTGGTTACTGCTTTCTTATGGTGAGATGAAAATATCTAATATTGCCTTTCCCCGTGCATTTTTAAGCACCGCTCTCAATATAGGAATACGAAGCTGATGGAGTGATGCTACGTACTAGGCTATCTGGAATTCAATCGTATCATATTCAGTCAATGGCAAAAGTTCTTATCATTATCTCAAAGGAAATGAAGCTACAGAAACTACGGGTTCTGGACCTCAAATGTATTCGGTCTGGGGCCTACATTTTTCGGTCTGCAGACAATGAAGTGAAGCGAGCCGTGCAAAGAAGTATAACTATAGTTCAGTGCAAATACAAGCAAAGGACAAGGCATTACCTATAGTTGGTTTTCACTAGGTGCAAAGGACTCTTTTTCTCCTTTAAAAGGTTACAGGGGTTCCCGTTGAGATAAACTTTTTTGCTCCTATTATTTCACTTTACATAAATGCCACGGTGAAAGTGATAACTCGTTTTGGATAACATTGATGAAATTCTATGCATGGATAAACTCTGACTTAATGTGAAAATTCGGAATATTAAATAAAAACTTCATGCCCTAATATTGCTGTAGGCTGAATACTCGCTCATTCATATATGTTAACAACACATGGACCAAATTGCAACGCGTCAATGCATATATTAATAGTGTTCAAGTCCTTATCAGTAAGTAAGAAACCAAAATTATTTTGTTTTCTTTTGTACAGCAGTGTGGTCGTGGTGGATTCATTCAGTTAGTTATATAGTAGCAGTAGATTTCCACTAGGAATGGAAAAGCTGCACTCACAACTATAACTCAATATAACACATGACTAGTAAATTCACCCCAGATTACAGATAATAATGCAGCAATAGAAGCACGTTGAAAACCATTACCAGCTAGCATAAGATAGAAATGATTGTCATTTAAAAAAATTTCCAGCTCAAGAATGATAAGCATGCAGTAAAGGAATGTAAGAGCGCATTTATAAAAATGGTTGAGATATCGAGTACACGGGAAAAAGGATTCCTCTTTATCCTTACTTACTCATGTTATATTCATAGGAAAAAAGAAAATGATAAGAAGAATGGGATTTTTACCATCTTGCAGGAATGAGGGATATAGGTTACTTTTTCAATATCGCAGGTGCACGACACATTACTAACTTCATTTTATGTATCTGACATGTGAATCTGATTTTATATTCCTCAGTCAGTTGAGTTACCATCAGTGAATATGCGAAATCCTAGTTTTTTTTTCAATCTTTACAAGCAAAGTGTGTGAAAATAGTAAAGTCAGTTACGATTAGGATATGTATTGCCATTGGTGCACTGACTAGAGCTGTGGAATTGGAAAATGGATTCTTTATGGCGTGAAAGAGAAGTTATTTTTCAGGCAGTTTAATGAGCGATCCATTATACCGACCGTAAATTGAATGAAAGTTGGAGTAAAAGAGTTATTCACAACTACCAAGAGATTTGTTTTTAGTCACATTATATCAATCAAAATAATGGATGCAATTAGATCAGTACGAAATGCGTTCAGATTCCTGCTCAACATTTTGGGCCCAAGTTCAAATCCGACGATGATAAGTTTACCACCCGAGCTAGCCACTCTTGTGACAGAGCTTGGTTGGGTGGCCGCTGAAGTGGACGACTTTGAGAACAGTGTTCAAAATGTGAACCCAATGTTTTCCACCTTTCAGAGGAAAATAAGTGAGTTGCGAAGTGAAGTGGATCGATTGAGAGGCGAAATTTTGGCTTTTCATCAGCACACAATGAGAGTGGCTTTCGTCAAAGAGGAAGACTTTCTTCAAGAGACACTTAAAAACTATACGAGTCGCATTCACTGTTTGCGCAACTCCATTGTCTACTTGCGGAGCTACTTGGACCTCCACATGGAGTGTGAGTAAATAATATGGCCAAAAATTTCATTTAGTTAGAATGCCTTAGTTGGTTCAGTACGAAAATTACTTTTTCATGCCATGTGCATCCTTTTTCTTCCTATTTAAAATTTGAACAAGTTTGGTCAAACTCTTTTTTAACAGGCTCAAAATAGTATAAATTTTGTTTTAAAACCCTTTGAGCATTTAATATTCATAGTATTTATGCAATTCAAAGATTCCAATGTACACATTTTTAGCTGTTAACAAATTTAAGATCACCCAAATTGCTCAAAAATTCCCTGCCATTACATTAAACAGCTACAATATTCCAGCCACACACTATAGAAAAGAAATTCACCCACATGCCTGTACCATAGCATGAAGAAAAATTAACCAATTTTCATGTTATTCCCACAGGGGAGAACCTCTCAGAAAACACGAGACTATATTCCTCATATTCAGAAGATTCCAGCAGCGTTCCTCCATCGGGTTCCAGTTTTAGCAGCATGCCATCATCTCCCACTAGTAATAGTAGTAGTACCATTAGTGGTGGTAGTTATGAAATTACAGGCAGAATTGATAGTGCCAGTTCTCCTACTAACTCCTCTAAAGTGGATGACTCCCTATGCAATATTTGCCACCTCAAAAATGTGAACATGCGGGAACTCGCTACCATGAATATGTACCTTAATAGCGTTTCATGCAGGAATTCCTGCCGACTACCGTGGCCCGGGTCCGCAATAAGTCTTCGTTTTGAACGCTAGTAGTACAGTCCAGTTGTACTACACTGTACCTTACTACTGCTCCTTTAGTTTAGCAGTTAGTACTGGCGTGTACATCTTCTTGAACGAAAAGAGGAATTTCATGTGTCCGGAATTTATGTATCCTGAATATTTAGCTCGTTAAATAAATTTACGATATTTTCTTTACCTGTTTGAGATGGAATTGACGGTAAATTTGTTCAAACTATATTTTTGCTTACTGAATGAGTGACTGACTGTGTGATGTAAACTAACGCACTGGATAAATAAATGGAGCAATTTCTTTAAATCAATGTCTGTCCAGATTGAAAATGTTTTGTTTAATGAATAATTACAGATGGAACGCGACAAGAACTTAAATTGGGCTCCAGGGAGATTTTATGCTCCGCTTTTAGTGCATTTTAAATTGTCTGGAATGCAATCATCAAACGTTGAGTTAATTCTGGGGTGGTCTCTCATTTCACAGTCGGTCATAATATGAAACATTAATTCTCTTATTCGGGTTTGGTACATTTTTTATCACTAAATATACAGCTTAGTAAGTTAGTTAACAAGTAAGAGAAGAAAGAAAGACAACCGCCAATTTGATGCCAACGGCAATAGTGAAGTTAGGAACAACTTTTATATTCGCAAAACATGATTGTCTACCTCGCCTGTAACTAACAAACTTTTTTTCAGTAAATAAGACTTGACAGTCAGTAAAAAATATTTTTTGCGTGCACAAAACAACAACTGTTACTTTTTCCAGCTCCTGTATCCTACACACGCTTGGCTTGACGTCGGTTGCACGAATCTGTTAAGACTTGCATCTCATTCACTACAGAAGTATTGAATTATTCCATCTTTTGTTTCGTGGAATTAATTTAATAATTTTAATTAAACTTAACAATAGGGAATGTAAATTTCTCTTGTACAATATTATTATTACTTTTAGTTTGTTTAGTTTCTTCCACCCATTGTGTTTGTGAACGAAAAGCTGCAAAAATCTTGCCGATCAATTCAGTTTCCAGTCTATGAACATTTACAGTTGTTGGATTGTGCAATTATTATATTCTCCGGTCGTTTGAATTTGGCCGTTTGTTGTTCGTTTTAACAAGCTAGTTAGCTATCTTACTTGCTGACATATACAGCCTTGAATCTAGGTGTCCAGTTTTTAGTATTATAACAGGTTAAGGATACAAACGCAATAAGGGAATTAATTTCCTTTGTACTTTTACTTTGATTTCTGCTGTGCTCACTCACACTTAAACCGCGCAAAGGGCTACTAACTCTAGTGAACATTGTGCGATTACAAAGAAAATACAGGTACTTATCCCCATTACTTGGTCACCCACATCAAACGAGAATCCATGTCTAATTTTATCCAGACAACAAAAAGTTTCCACCGCCGGATAAATTTGATAAGAAACCAACGTGGAGTAGTTAGTTTTAGTTAGTTACCGGATATCCACTGGATGTTCCTTTCGCAATAGTATCACAAAACCTTATATAGATCCGACCACAATAGTATACTCATGGAGTCAGTCAGTGTCAAAAACTAGTTAATAAATATCAAAGGGTAATGCTAATTATCTTATACTTACTGCATCAGCCAAAGTTTAAGTACGTACGGAGTTACGGAGTATAGTAAATCGGAAGTCATTCAGGTACACTGTGCAGTTAAATGTTCAACTATTCATAGACATGACATCATACACTTTTAGTGCCGCCCCTGCGAAAAGCTCTTTTTGAGACGCATAGCTATTTTGGCAGAACTGGTCGATCATCCGGTAAAAAAAGTCATCACATTGTTCTTAACTGCCTCGCTTCCTATACCGCAGTAAGCAACTAACAATGTACGGTGCTTTGGAGCTCCTCAGCCGGTAAGTAAGAAGAAGCCGAACCATTTTGTTTCTTGCCATTGCTGGAGTGTTAAATATTCAATATATCATCCACACATAAGTTTTTCAAAACGCCTCAAAACTAAACAAAAGTGGATCAACCCTCACTAAATAACTATTAAATCACACCTTATGAAATCTTGTAAAGTGAAACTGAAAGCAATTTACGTAGCCTCTTGGTCCCCTAGATTCTTTTTACTGGGTACATTTAGTACGTGATGTGCAGAAAGTGATTACGTACGAGACTCATGTACACAGGCAGCCCAGGAAAACCATCAGTTTCTCCATTTATGTCTGTGTGGGTAAAAAAGGTATACAAGTGATGTGGTTTCCTTTTTATTACCATTATGATTTGATGGCCACTGCTCTTCTTCATTTCTCTGGAGGGATTCTATGATGTGCGTACATGTGTCCTCCTTTGTGTGGATAGTAGTGGGTAGCCTTTTTTCAAAGTCTTCATTATTATTACTCTCGCTCGTTGCATAACCTTCGTTCTACGTATATTTACTCATACTCACTCTCACTTATAAAGTTACCAAAAAAATTAACCTGAGCCTAAGGTCTGGGTTGGTACAAAGAAAAAAGAACAGGTGAACAAGATTACCTGTACGTACGTAATACCTGTAAACATTTTAAGCACTTTAGGGGCCTAGAAAGGCTTAACTCATTGTCCTATCAATTGTCCAATATCTCTGGATTTTGCTCCACTGTAATTTATGAGTCTCAAGCGAATACAGACTTCTCCATATACTTTCGTACATGCAATGAATATTGTGAGCACTAACTAACTAAAAGTGTTGTAGGAATTACCATTACATTTTGCAGCGTGACAATTTACAGCCGTTTTGCTGAACCAAGTGGGCATGGCTGCATGAGTTTCATGGAGTGTGAAACTTGTTCATCATGCTTGTCTTTTTCTGCATGGATAGATAGAAGTGGATAATGTGACCCATTGGAAATGAGCAGCACGACATGTTTTGCTCCGTGAAAAAATTAGTTAGCGACAACTGATGGGAACTCAAATCAAATGAAGCTGTAGGAAAACGGTGCGTGCATCATGTCATGTTAGTTAGTTAAAAGGGAAGCGGAAAGATGATATTTGAGTAGTAGTATGGTAACCTTTATTCTACCGTTTTGACTTTTGAACTTGAGCAAGGTAAATAATAACTTAATTCCGATGAGTCGAGCGAGATGGATGATTTAACCCGTTCGATTGATAGACAAAAAAAACACATGCAATCAGCTGTATTTGATCAATTGGCAAAGAAAAAGCTTTCCGTCCATTGATTTTTATCTCTCTTTTTTGCAAACATCTAAAGCATTAATTCAAAGCAAAATGAAAACCAAGTCAGGGAATTTGACAAAAATTTCTCTAGCTCAGTCAGTCAAATTCTACTACCAATGCTCTATTTTACTACAACCGCAATTTCCTAACCTAACGAACTAAATAACTCATGCTGAATTCATTACTCCAATAAAAATACACGTCGTACCCTTGAATACACGTATTTCTCACCCTCTCGCTCAAACACATCGAATTTCGTTCATCAAATCATCACAAGCCCTCATTCACTTTCAACAACCAAAAATCATAGCTACACGACCTGTTCACTTCATATACAGCTACACACCTTCGTGATGACATGAGCAGTACATCATAAGTACCTTCGTATCCTGTGTGATTCTATTGCAGGTAACTAACTAACCATCACGTTGTATACTATGGAACAAACAGCAGGTTGGCATAACAGGTAGGACATGGAACTCCAACGCTAACTCTATAGATGAAATCCACCCCTTTCATCCATTATTGTTGTGAATCGACTGACTGACTGTGCCTCAAGTTTTGGGTTTGCTTGGTTAGTTAGTTAGTTATCTAATAGTTGGTTAGTTAGCCCTCTGTGTAGTGTGTAGTACTTGTAGTTCAGTTAGTTAGTTAGTGCTGTTTCACCATATATGCTGTGTGGTGATGTCCAAAAATCCCTCTGTTGTTTTCTGTATGCATTCACCAGCTCGTTTACCCCATTGACTAGTCAGTAGTTTTCTTTCCGTCTAGCGATGAACACTTGTTTGTGTGGATAAATATTGTATGCCGGCTAATAAAGTTGATGGTGCAAATAAAGAAATCTGAAAATAATTTGAAAAAGTGAGTTTTAACTAACTAACTACTTACCACTGTGAATCAAATTGTTTCCCTGTTTTGTGAATTTCTGGAAATTGTCAAAAATTGGATTTTTACTTCATGATCAAACTAATGTAAATCTTGTTTGTTAGTGAATATTTTTCTTCACATTTTGTGTATGGATACCGTGGAAAAATTGAGTAGTTGAACTTGACTGATCTCGTTGCATCGTGCAAGCAGATCGATCACTGTCGTTTGACAGTTTCCTGGACAAACTCAAGCAATATAGACTGGGTGGGTACAGTGCATAAGAAAGTGAATCCAAAGTTAGTGGATTCCCAAATCAACTAGCCAATCTCAAATCCAAGTAGCTGACTACAAGGTAAAAAAATGTTGCATATTTTCGTCTCTTGTTGGCTTCTTGTTCCAGGCATCTAACCTGCTCACAACTCATAATACTATGCTACTACTACTAACTGCTACATAAAGAGGAGCAATGTAGGAAATGCGTGTGAAGAATGTAGCATTGTGATAAGCTTAAGTTAGCTAACTAACTAACTTGTTATTTCGTTCCACACATTTGTGGATGTCAAGAGTAAAAAAAAGAACAACAATACAGATTGTTTGTGTGCATGAATTGAATTGCCTAGTGCATGCTGGCTGGATTCCATGTCATCATTTTAAAGCCACTTGATTATAAAATGCTCACGATCTCCATGCAGTGGATAATGTACTATGCATAAATGCATACATGTGGTTAGAAAATGCATGGGTTGCAAAGCATTGTGCGCAATGGTTGACTTTAGTGATAGCCAAGTATAGCAAGCATATATGATATGCATTTTAACGATCATGTGGGATGAATCTCATTACCAAAAGTTGGACTACTGGTCTCTAAAAGATGAAACTTTTTGGGAGGTACAAGTAGATTAAAGTGCCCAACTCATTATGTTATGTGGTATATACACTGCTTATTATCATGGGAGATGCCATAATGCTATATGAACCCTTTGGTATAATACATGTGGAGCCCATCTTGAATGGAAGATTAGGAAGTTTTGGAATTTTTTGAAACGCGTCATGCGTTTTTTGGGTTGTAAAATCATCCGTAGGTTTGTATCTCTCTTTTATGATGCACTCGGAAGAGAGAAGATTATTGTTCGGGTTGAGTGTGTATGTATGTGTGATGATATGGAGACCAAGATTGTTATATAGAAATAGCCGTGGGCTTTTTTCCTGTGTCTGTGTGTTTTTCTCATGTCCTTTGTTCGTCTGGAAAAACTGAGTCATCTCTGGTTCTCACATCGGAACAAAAAGGAGCTAGTTAAAGGCGCTATTGTCTTTAGTGTGTGCTCGAGAGAATTAAAAATGAACTTGGAAAGCTTGTTTGGCGTCAGGAATGACTCTATTTGGAGTATTGACAGAAAAAGTCACTTTTTTGCAGTGATAACTAAAGCTAACTGACTATCCTATAGCTATAAATAAAAGTAAGCTCGTTTCATTGGGCATACAACAGGGGATTAAGAATGGATGAATAAAACAGAGCGGAAACCAATGCTCAAATGATGATTTCCCCAGATTGAAATAAATTATTTAGTTGGTGAGTTGAAAAAACGTGTTCCTTGGACACGTTAAATCAATACAATTACCAATGCAGTCAAAAGGCCGAACACGCTGGAGTGATAATATAGCACAAATTCCCTGCTAGGATCATTTTCTACTGTAGCTTATAGACATACGGGCATTAAAAATGCAGTAAACTAAACTGTACCCTACTCCGGTTCATATGTGTTATACATGCACCATGCACGACGGATTTTTTGTTATTTCGTAATCCCACGATATAAATTTCCATTGCTATGCTATATCACTCTAAGTATTATTATAAACTTGTAGCACATTTTGCACTTTTTTGATCAAGCAAACATTTTTTTCTCTTGTTATGTACACTTGGTGCAACCATTAGGGGTGGACTGAAGGTTATTTTTGTAACATAATGCGTTGACACAAGTTAGTTGTAGTGGTGAAAATAATACACAAGGACGAGCAATCCTGGACTCAGGTTATTATGCAATCAAATGATCATGATTCTAGAACATGCAATGGTAGTTATAATAGTGCACGCATTTTGTTACCGCAGTTAGTTGCCCACTAACTATATAGAAACCGTGTAATAAACAGTTCTGGAAAAGAAGACACTTTTCGATCCCATTAGGATAATCATACGTCTTATAGATATGGGTTGCATGATAAAGTTGGAAGGTGTAGGCGCAAAAGATCTCTAAGGAAACTTTTGGAAGATTGTATGTATCTAATACTAGTATAAGAGTAGTAATATTCGGATGGTTTGGTAAGTAAGCATGAAAAAATTCCATGAAGGCTAAAAATGAAATGATGACTCGGCATATTATTTGCACTGCTGACAGAAATGTAATATTTTGCGAATATGGAATATTAACTAACTAAACTAAGGAACTATTTGATTTCCAAGCACGGCGAAACAGATTCACATTCACGTGTTATAAAAGAGGATTAGGACATAAAACTTTTTTTTTGCTCTTTCATGTGACATATTTTGTTTGATGAACAAGGCTCATATATGCTTTTGTGTCCTACCTAGGGAACAGTAATGATTTTTTCGGAGAAATGAACTACCATTGTCAAAATAAAGAATGTGCATTTGGACTACAAAGAGCCCGACACAAATCCAACAAGAAGGGTAAAGAGTTGGAAGCAACTTTTTTACTCCCTCACAGTGTACATATAGTAATTTTATGAAAAAGTTGAAAAATATCTTTTCCCAATGGTTCTGCTGGTTAGTATACACTAACTAACAATAACAAAACTGGCCTATGCATGAGTGCTTAAGTGTATGAACATGCCAAAACACAATCCTGTAATACGAACTTACTTTATTTTGCGCTATTATGAGTTTTCTCGCCTTGACATTTATTTCTATTCATGGTAGGTCTTTGCAGCCAACTTAACTTTGCAATGTTTTTGTAACATGGGAATCTTCTGGAGCGTTAAGAAAAACATACAGTAGAGGTTGTAAATAGATACCATTACAAACAATACAAAGTTAGAATCAAACTCATTTCGTGTATAAGTTAGTTAGTTAGTTAGTACGTACCAGACCAACCCATGATTATGTAAACTCCTTCAGTCCCCATTTTCTAAGGTGCGTAGTTCACTTTAATTACTGTGATTACTATTTAAAAGAGATTTTCGAGTAACTCCTAGTTATTAGTTAGTTAGTTAGTTAGTCTGTCAGGCATTTTTTATTGTGCGTGAGTAGAATTCTTACGCTAAAAGTATGGGATAGTATGGTCATTAATATCAAGACTTTATCTATCAATCTTTCTACAATGGAAGGCATCAAACCGTATCAAATGAATAATTAGTCAACAAAGTTATAGTATAGGTTAGAAGGTATGATATGAAAAATTTAGCTTGCATTCCATATTGCATGATTGTTAGCTAGCTTCTTAGGAAAAGTTCTTGTGATTAAATAGTTACCAATTATCACATTAATTTTGCATGATAGATGGATAGAGATATGCGCGTGTCAATAAAAAAATGAGTGGTGGTTTGTTTTGGGCTCCAACTATCACGACACATTAGGAACATATTGATTAAG
>Ga0210040_10005447_pt1 | contig 16210 bp, 16 predicted proteins | sample CryGeyCG12114_NA_FD_185462 | JGI IMG/M metagenome (GOLD analysis project Ga0210040, IMG submission 185462) | Groundwater microbial communities from aquifer - Crystal Geyser CG19_WC_8/21/14_NA (SPAdes) (version 2) | ecosystem: Environmental > Aquatic > Deep subsurface > Groundwater | place: USA... | reverse complement strand
TAGAAGCGAACTTAAGCAGATAAAGAATAGGAAAAGTTAGTAGAACTACGAACAGTGTATGTTTAATAATAGCTCCTGGTACACATAAAACTTAAGTTCACCCGTCTAAGTCCAAACAATGTACTATACACATTGGTAAAAATGAGTACGATAGTTTCCCGCATTGTCAGATCCAAATATACTGGCAAGACCGTCAAACATGAGGCCTCTCAGAAGGGCAGCCTCTTACTTTTAATTGGGGTCCCTGCTATAGATTATAGGTTGTTTAAGCGATTCTCGAGGCCCTTATTTGGAATTTTGAGACTTTTGATAGCATTCTAATGCGATAAATAAAAACCCAATTACTATCAGTAATTGGGCAAAACAAAAAACTCTATGTGTTTTGGGTTAGTAAGCTATTTATTTTTCAACAGACCCTCCAGCTTTTCAATCATCTGGTTCTTATCCTTCAACATTCTCTCATATAACTCAATCTTTTCATCATACAATTGAACAACTTTATCTAAAGGATTGAACGAACATTTATAGTTTAGATTCGTTCCCTGATTGTTTGACCCCTCATAATTGTTTTGTACAACACTTATGGCCGCTTCCTCACTAAAATTCTTAATTGCTTCCGGTGTTATATGTAAAGCATTTGCCACCTCTTCCAATATTGCAGGGTCTATTATTTCCTTATCTTCTAACTGCGATATCTTCTTCTGATTCCAGTCGCTTCCTAATTGTTGTGCTAACGTTGCCTGCTTTACCTGGAGCATTTCCCTTATGCGTTTCAAATTTTTGCCTTCATGCACTGGTTGAGGTGTTTCTATATTTGACATACTGTAACGATTAGTTAGGTATAATCCTGCTAAGTTAATAAAAATGAAAGGATATGATAGGGGATAAAATATGACCTTTTTGGGTTTAGAATATTCCACATTAACTTATGATAGAATGGAGGGATTATAGAACTTAGGGTTGTTACATAAGGGCATTATTATACTTATGTTCGCGTCAATGCTAATGCAGTCTCATAACCCCAATATTAAGGAACTTCAATTTCAGGCTTTTAAGGCCGGAGACATCACTGGTTTTAATTATCTTTTTAACCTCTACTATAGACCTTTGTGCTATTTCGCATTTACGTTACTACAAGATCAATCTGTGGCAGAAGAAATAGTAGATGACTCTTTTTTGAAACTATGGAAGCGCCAGCAACTGTATGATAAAGAAATTTTAATTAAGGCCTTTCTTTATAGTACCGTTCGTAATGCTTCTTTAAGTCGTTTACGAAAATGTAAAACACAAGCAAGATATAGGGATGATTTTAATTACTTAACAGATAAAAGTGAACATTCCATTCAGGAAGATATTATTAGGGCCGAAACACTTAACCTTGTATATCAGTCACTGAATATCCTTCCCAGAAAGTGTCTCAAGGTTTTTGAGTTGTTTTATTTAGAGAACAAAACTTATGAAGAAATAGCCGCAGAGCTTAAGCTTTCAGTTAATGGAGTTCGTAATCATAAAATGAGGGCTTTGATGCTATTAAAGAGTAAACTAAGAGGCGCTTTTTTATTGACGGTCATTGCAGCGCTTAGTTTCGATTTTCTTTATTAATATCACTGTGTAAGCTATATTTAGTTGAAAAGAATGTCTCATTCTACAATAGTAAAATCTATGAATACACCTTTTCCCATTAGTTCGTAAACAGCAAAAAGAAATCCTTAAAGGATTCCTTCATCTGCGAATGAATAATAGGCTTCATTAGTAACAATCAAGTGGTCTAATACTTTGATGTCAAGTAACTCACCTGCCTGTTTTATTTTAGATGTCAGTTCTTTATCCTGTCTGCTTGGTTTAAGATTACCGCTCGGATGGTTGTGAGAAAGAATCATCGAGCAGGAATTACTTTTTAAAGCAGCTACAAATATCAGTCTTGGGTCAGCTACAGTTCCTGTAATGCCTCCTGTAGAAACTTCATAAATACCTAACACTTTGTTGGCTCTGTTAAGTAATAATACTTTGAACTGCTCTACGAACTCTATTTTGTTTTCATCCCAGGCTTTCAGTAAAACTTCATAGGCACTTTTAGATGATGTAATCTGTGGACGTGCCGAAGCCTTCACTTTTGACTTATATACCAGTTCTATCTCAGCTACTTCAAATAAGCTTGGTTTGTTTGTGCGTTCCATAATCTTTCATTTTAAAGTTTTAAAAATTAATTATGGTGCATCTGAAGGCAGAGGGCAATCAAGGACGGGAGGAAACGGAATAAATGAGGGCTTTGCGGGAGGAGTTGTGTTTATGCCGTAAACTCCCGGACGCTTCAGCAGCCCTCCTGCCTAACTTTGTAGCAGAATTAATGGTAAAAAAAATATCTCCTTTCAATCATCTAAAGACTATCCTTTGTTTTCTAAAACATCTATTGCAGCTTTTATTTCCTGCTTTGTTTTATTGTCAATATCGTCTTTTGATTCAAAGGGGTCATACCAGTATCCTTCTTTTGTTTTGTATAGTCTGCATATCATATCATCCTTGTCAGTATAAATAACATATTCAGTTAGGGTAGCACTTACTTTACCGAGCGCATTTTGTATGTCAGTTTTTTGGGTATGATAATAAAAAGTTTGATTGGTATTCTTTAAAGCAAGGGTATTCATATTTATTGCAGGGGTTGTTTTTGGATATCATTCGCTTTGTAGAAGTCCACTTTATTATAAGTACTATAACATCCTGTTGACACGAGGCAAAGCAGCAGGAAAAGAGAAGCTGCCATCCAAATACCTTTTGATACATGATGTTGTTGAATAATTTTTTGTTCAACAGGTTGCTTTAATAACATTATACTTTTAGCCAATCTTTCAGACAATTCCTCCATTTCTTTTTGAGGAAAAGATGTTTTTTGAACATCAGTTCTTAGTTCTTCTATCCCTATTTTAACCTGACTTAAAACATCTATATAAGAAGGTATTTGTTCTACCTTTTCCTTTAGTTCTTCCATCTTTCTTTCCTGTCCATCTACTTTATCTATAAGTGAACTTATTAATTCTTCATTCATAACGCTAAATTTTTATATTGTTAATGATGTAATCCTCCACGGTGGTTTCGGGATTGTTTCTTCCGCTTCCGCTTGTTTTCCTTCAATAGTTCATGTGGAGTTTGGCCGTAATCTTCTTCCGGTTTCAGTAAAATTTCAAGAGTGTTTTCTAAACTGCCTGTTAGCTTAGTTGTAGATAAATCTTGAAGGAAATTTTCACTTCGTGCTTTGTTTTCTTTTCCTTCATTAGCAGATTGGGTAGTAGAACTTCCCATGATGTTCGGTTCTGCACCCAAAGTTTTTTGTTGGCTTGCGAACGTTTTTTCAAGATTACCTAAAGAAAATTGCCGGTCTACTTTACTCCCTTTGAATGTGTCTTCCCCGAGTTTAAAACTCACTCCCTGCTTTTCTGTTGTCTGTCCCTTGTACTTATACTGCATCTTAATCCCCTGAACCTGTAGCTTCTTTTCGAGTTCTTCCATCGTCTTGCACTTAGACAAAGCCTCCATGATTGCCTGATACACTTTGTATTTATTCCCTTCTGATTTATGTAGCGCTTCCTGGTTAATTAGCTTCAGATTTTTACTTGTTGCAGAAATAAGATTATACTCGGCTGTTAACTGCTGTGCTATTTTTTTACCCCGCAATCCTAAGAAGCTATCTGATATTGCCTTTCCATTATTGTCTACCATGTTAGCTACAAGATGCAGATGTATATGCTTTCGGTCAGTATGTTTGGTAACAGCAAATTGAGTATTGATGATTTTCATTTTTGCCAGGTATTCCTTTGCTATCCTTACCATCTGCTCGTCACTTACTTTTTCTCCGGGATAAAAACTCAAGGCGCAATGGAAACACGCTTTTTCTTTTTCAGTTCTCATCTGTTGCTGCATGATAAAATCGTCTGACATTACTTTAAAATCGTGTCCTCGTACGCCTTCATATGCCAGTACTTGTGCGCCTTGTTTGTTTACCACGTATCTGCAGGCATGGTAGAATGAATGACCGGGGAAAACTTTACTGACCATGATTGAGCTTTTTTAAGAGTACATCAATCTGGTTTCTGAACCTTTCGAAGTAGAGCATTGTCTTTAGCATTCCTTCCTGGTGACTGTTCTTTGTTAGCTGGTTTAGGTTGTTAGCCATCCCAATTAGTTGCCTGACAAATCGCCTCTCCTCTTCACTTAACCGGTTTATTACCGCTCCTCCAATAGCTGTTTGTCGCACGAAAGCTGATACTTTTATGCCGGCTTTTTCAGCCTTTTGTCGTACAATGAAGTATTCTGTTTTGCTGAACCGGACTGCTGTCCTGATGTCTTTTTTGCTTGTTTTAGCTGGTCTCCCTGACCGTTTTTTGTTCTCTCTCACTGTTTCCATCTCACTTGTATTTATTGGTTATTTAATGTCTTCAGGCTGTTTTTCCTTTAGCGACCACCGGGAGTAAAAGGCGAGCGTGGTGGTCGAACCCGTTTTTGTTCGACAACAACACCGCTTGCCTTAAAAACTTTTAGGCAGTCTGCCTGTCGCGGTTTTGCTGATTTTCTAAGTCCCTGTTTTAAAGCTGCCTTTTTAGTCTTCAACTTGCTTTGGTTATTGCAGCTAATGGTTGTTGTATTGCCTTGCAAGCATGCTTAAAATGTCATCTACTTTCTGAATTATTAAAATATCTTTTGTCCTTTCACTTGCCTGCTTACTTAAAGCAGATTATTTATAAATAATCGGGTGATAATTTTAGTTGGCAAATGAATAAAAACAAGACTTTTAGTACCGGATAAAATGTCAGTAGCGCATTTTTTATTTTCGTGGTCAAGCTTTAATAAAGGAAATTAAGTTTGTAGTTACCGTACAGCATCCTGGTTAAATATCTTCGCATAATTCATTTCATGCCTTCGAATACTTGCCTTCAAATCCATCCACAACTGGATGTTATAGTCGGCTAGTTCCATCATCTCTTCCTTTGTCAATCCATAAGGATTGTTTACAGGGCCACCGGTTTTAGTAGCCGGATAGTCAACTGCACAGGAAAATATGTTAGGGGCATAACCTTCGCCTATCTCAAGAGATTTTCCAATTGCTATACTGTTTCCAAATAATTTAATTTGCTTACCACTGCTTAGTAGCAGGGTTCTTCTTTTTAGTTCTGCCATCATTACTTAACAGGGAGAAAATTGTGACGAGGACTTAAATGTTTCAAATATTTTACTCCCCTGCATTTTTAGAAAGACAGCACATCACTGTCCTGCAATCGAGTAGATTGAAAAGAAAGGTTATTTGAAATGCTGATTACTGAACAGGATTTAAAAGTTGCTGAATGTCCTGGTGGAGGAAATAAACCCTTGACCTGATTTTGTAAGCTTCAACTTTCCGTGCTTTACCCAATCGTAAATGGTTGGCTTTGTAATATGGAATAATGCACAGACTTCAGAGATTTTGTACAGAGGCTTGTAAGTCAAACCGGAAGTTTCAAAAGAGGGAACAGACTTTTTGCCGGTCAATACTTTGTACCTCTTCGCGTATAATTTGGCGGATTGATTTGCCAAAACTTTTCCTGCTCATAGGGAAATAAAATTGGGGTAATGAGGTTACCATTGCTCACATTTTCTTGCATCACTTATCGTTTTAGAGCTTAAATCTACATGCTCTGTATCGACCAAACAATCCTCATCAAATTTTGATGAGGATTGCAACTATAACTCAAATGGCTTACTATTGCAAGGAATTCATTGTTGCAGAATAGAAGTGCAAGGCATCGAAGAATTATTTGAAGAATATAAAGGCAAGGAGTTTTAAACAGTCCAGATACGAAAATAGAAGAACAGTATTGGCGACACAAAGAATTCCCGGCCGTTGATAATTATAGAAATCTGCTAACATTTTACGAAGTCATATCTCCCCTGCAACAATGCTACAATTTTTGATTTGACATTAATAAAACATAGCACTTACCTTTGTGCCTGATGAAATTCTTTGCTCTCATAATGGCTTTTCTTATTTTAGCTATAAGCGTAATGCCGTGTGCTGATAGCCAAGTATTGTCAGCCAAAGAAGGTGCAAAGACTGAATTAGTCAAAACAGGTAAGCAGCAAGACAATCCAATTCAAGATGATTGTTCACCGTTTTGTCAATGTTCCTGCTGTGCGGGTTTTTCAATCAATCACTTTATTGCATCAGTAACTACAACGCCACATCTTCTAGTTAATCCAACAAGCAGCTTCCTTCCTTTGGAAGTTATTGAAGTCTCTTTACCCATTTGGCAACCGCCACAATTATTAGTATAACCTTTTCCTTTTTTTAAACAGCATTCTGCCTATAATGGCATAGTGTGTCTATTCTTTCACGTATAGCAAGGTTATATAATGTTAAATAAGATTATAAGGTTCAGTATTAATAACAAATTGGTCATTAGTGCAATGACACTTGCCCTTATTGTGTGGGGTGTATGGAGTGCCACAAAACTGCCGATAGATGCAGTGCCCGATATTACAAATAATCAGGTCCAGATAATCACAAATGCTCCAACATTGGCAAGCCAGGAAGTAGAGCAATTAATTACCTACCCCATTGAACAAAGCATAGCAAATCTACCTGACTTAGAAGAAGTACGTTCTATATCAAGGTTCGGGCTTTCAGTTATCACTGTTGTATTCAAAGACAACGTAGATATATATTTTGCAAGACAGCTAATAAACGAACGGTTAAAAGATGCAGAGGAACAAATACCGCAGGAAATGGGAAAGCCTGAATTAGCTCCGCTTTCAACGGGCTTAGGTCAGATTTACGAATACATTATCCATCATAGAAAAGGCAGCGAAAATAAATACAATGCAAGCGACCTAAGAACAATGCAGGATTGGATTGTTGCAAGGCAGTTATATGGTACGCCAGGCATAGCAGAAGTGAACAGCTTCGGCGGTATGATGAAGCAATACGAAGTAGCTGTTGACCCAGACAGATTAAAAGCCCTGAATGTTACTATTCCTGAAATTTTTACGGCACTTCAAAAGAATAATCAGAATACAGGTGGTGCTTACATAGAAAAAAAACCAAATGCCTTTTTTATCAGGGGTATTGGTTTGGTCACTTCTTTAGATGATATTGGAAAGATAGTAGTTAAAAACCTGAACGGCATTCCGGTTTTGGTAAGAGATGTTGCAAATGTGCGCTTTGGTCATTCGGTTCGTTATGGTGCAATGTCAAGAAATGGACAAGGTGAAGTAGTAGGCGGTATTGTGATGATGCTGAAAGGGGCAAACAGTGCAGAAGTTGTAGCCAGTGTCAAAGCCAAAATGGAAACAATAAAGAAATCAATACCGACTGATGTAGAAATAGAACCTTACATAGATAGAACAAGTTTGGTTGACAGAGCCATTTCAACAGTTGAAAGAAACCTCGTTGAGGGTGCTTTGATTGTAATACTAGTGTTAGTTCTTTTCTTAGGAAATCTAAGAGCAGGATTAATAGTTGCTTCAGCAATTCCCTTAGCATTATTGTTTGCGTTAGCACTTATGAATGTGTTTGACGTATCTGCTAACTTGATGAGTTTAGGAGCAATCGATTTTGGTTTAATTGTAGACGGTGCAGTAATCATTGTAGAAGCAACCTTGCATCACATAGCAGTAAGCAGAAAGAACCAGGTACTTACTCAAAAAGAAATGGATGAAGAAGTATACCAGTCAGCATCAAAAATAAGAAGCAGTGCAGCATTTGGTGAAATCATTATCCTAATCGTTTACATTCCTATTCTCACACTACAGGGCATAGAAGGTAAGATGTTTAGACCAATGGCAGAAACAGTAGGCTTCGCCATTTTAGGTGCATTAATTCTTTCGCTTACATACATTCCTATGATGTCTGCTTTATTTTTATCTAAAAAGATAAAGCACAAAGTCACTCTTTCAGATAGAATGATGAGCTTCGTTCAAAGAATGTATAAGCCGGTTTTGAATGCAGCTATAAGGACGAAGTACATAGTTGTAGCAATAGCAGGTACATTAACGATACTTACTATAGTAATATTTAGCAGAATGGGTGGTGAGTTTATTCCTCAATTAGAAGAAGGAGATTATGCTTTTGTTTTCTTCATGCCGCAGGGTACATCGCTTTCACAAAGCATTGAAACATCAATGCAGGCAAGCAGGATATTAAAGCAATTCCCGGAAGTAAAGCAGGTAATAGGCAGAACCGGAGCAGCAGAAATACCGACAGACCCAATGCCACCGGAGGCGACAGATATAATTGTTGTTCTAAAAGACAAAGACGAGTGGACAACCTCTCAGGATTATAATGAATTAGCATTGATGATGCAGGAAAAGTTAGAGGCAATTCCCGGAGCAGTGAGCGAAGCAACACAGCCGATTCAAATGCGTTTTAACGAGTTGATGACGGGAGTAAAACAAGATGTTGCTATTAAAATCTTTGGAGAGAACATAGATACATTGGTTGCAATAGCTCCCCGCGTTGCAAGCATTATTCAATCCGTTGACGGAGTAACCGAGCCACAGATTGAAAGACTACAAGGCTTGCCTCAAATAACAATTACTTACGACAGAAGCCGTATAGCAAGCTATGGACTAAACATAGAAGATGTAAACACGGTAATAAGTACAGCTTTTGCAGGTCAGAAAGCAGGAGTAGTATTTGAGAACGAAAGAAAGTTTGATTTAGTTGTTCGTCTGGATAGCACACATCGTTCTTCGATTGAAGATGTTGCTAACTTATATATACCAACAAATAACGGTGCTCAAATTTCATTAAGCCAGGTAGCAACAGTTGCATTCAAAGAAGGTCCTGCGCAGATAAGCCGTGAAGATGCAAAACGAAGGCTTGTAATTGGTTTTAATGTAAAAGGCAAAGATGTTCAATCAGTGGTAAATGACATACAATCAAAACTTGCATCATTCAAATTACCTACCGGTTATTACTTTACTTACGGTGGAACTTTTGAAAACCTTGAAGCTGCTTCTGCAAGGCTTCGCATTGCCGTGCCTGGTGCCTTGCTGTTAATCTTCATGCTTCTTTACTTTACGTTTCATTCTGTAAAACAAGCTACACTAATCTTTACGGCTATTCCAATGTCAGCAATCGGTGGAGTGTTTGCTTTGCTACTAAGAGGAATGCCATTCAGCATTTCAGCGGGTGTAGGGTTCATCGCATTGTTTGGTGTAGCAGTATTAAATGGAATAGTACTTATAGGCACATTTAACCAGTTAGAAAAAGAAGGCTGGGATGATGTTATTGCAAGAGTAAAAGAAGGCACTAAAATCAGGCTGCGTCCTGTTTTAATGACAGCAGCAGTTGCTTCATTAGGTTTCCTACCAATGGCTATTTCTACAGGTCCAGGCGCTGAAGTTCAAAAGCCTTTGGCTACAGTTGTAATAGGTGGTCTAATCACAGCAACACTACTCACATTGGTAGTACTTCCATTATTGTATATCATTTTCAATAAATCAAAAATGACAGTACATAAAGCAATTCCAAAAGTTGTTACCATACTCATTGCATTTGTATGTTCACAATCCTTACATGCACAAAACATAAATACAGGCAATCGTATTTCATTCAATGCAGCCTTCGACACTGCATTAAGAAACAACCTGCAACTACGTTCAAGCGACATTCAAATTCAGCGAAGCAGGACAATGCAAGGCACTTGGCTTGATATTCCAAGAACAGGTGTATTTGCAGAGAATGAAGACATAAACCCACAAGACCCAAAAGGAATTTTGAAAATAGGGTTCTCACAAAGCATTGAATGGTTAGGTGTATATAAAGCAAGAAGAAACTTATTGCAGCAGCAGGTTAAGTCTGTAGAAATATCAAAGCAGATAAGAGCATTAGAAATTAAGAGAGATGTACATACGACTTATTATACCCTTTGGTATCTGCAAAGCAAGCAATTATTGTGGCAGCGTTTAGATAGCATCTATACATCATTGGCAAAGGCGGCAGTGTTAAGAGTAAAGACAGGTGAAAGTGCAGGGCTTGATAGTATTTCAGCAATGGCAAGAGGCAATGAAACAACAGTGCAGTTAAATCTTTTGGTGAGAGATATACAGGTACAACAGGAAAATTTAAAAAGACTTCTAAATACAACATCTGCTTACTTGCCTGAATTAATTATGATGCAGCGAGTAGAAGTTTCTTTACTCGATAGCACAATAAACAATCATCCTCAACTACAATTGCAGCAACAGAATATAAGCATAGCACAGGCAGAATTAAATGTTCAGCAACAAGGTAGAAAGCCAAGTTTTGAAGGAAGGTTTTTTTCCCAGCGTTTGTATGGAGTGTCAAATCCTTATTCGGGCTTTTCTGTTTCAGTAGGCATCCCTTTATTTGGTAGCAATGCATACAAGAACAGAGTTAAGGCAGCACAATTAGAACAGAGTTATCAGCAAAGTGTACTGGATTATGAAAGACTTACATTGGTAACTAACTACAATCAATCTTACCAACAATTATTAAAAGACAAGGACTTGTTGAGATACTATGAAAGCAAAGGATTAGCACAGGCTGAAGCAATTATTAAATCTTCAAACCTTGCTTATCGTGGTGGCGAAATAAACTTTGCTGAACTTTCTCAATACTTATCACAGGCAATAGATATACAAAAGAATTTTTTAGATGTACTAAACCAGTACAATCAATCAGCCATTCAATTAAACTACTTTTTAAATCGATAATACAGATGAAAAGATTTGGAATAATATTAAGCATACTTACACTACTTGCATCATGCAGTAGTAAACAGGCAGAAGTAAAACAGGAAGAAGAACACCACGACGAAGAACAGAGAACCTTTGTTTCGCTTACAGACTTGCAAATGAAAACAGCAGGTATTGAATTAGGCACAGTCGAATTGAAAAACTTAAAGACTTCTATTAAAGCTAATGGAATGCTTACAGTGCCTAATCAAAATAAAGGATTGGTTACTTCAGTAAACAGTGGGATAATAAGAACATTACTGATACAACCGGGAAACTTTGTTCGTAAAGGTCAGACAATAGCAACAATTGTAAATCCTGATATAGCAAGATTGCAACAGGAACTTCAGACAACAAATGCTCAAATTAGCCTGAATGAAATAGAGTTACGAAGACAGCAGGAATTAGTACAGGGAAATGCAGCACCATTAAAAAACGTACAAAGAGTACAAACAGAATTAGCTACACTAAGAGTAACCCGCAATTCCCTAACAAAGCAGTTATGTACAATGGGCATTTCAACAGCCAGTGTAAATAGGGGAAACATTATAACTACAATGGCAATTGTTGCACCTATTAGCGGTACTGTAAGTACAGTATCTGCACAAATAGGCTCAAACGTTGACCCCGCTACACCCATTGCTGAAATAGTAAACAACTCTCAACTTCACCTGGACCTTTTTGTTTATGAAAAGGATTTGCCCAAACTCCATGCTTACCAAATAATACATTTCACCTTAACCAATAGTCCGGGAAAAGAGTACGATGCACAAGTTTACTCTATTGGGACAGCCTTCGCCAGTGAAAGCAAAACCATTCCTGTTCATGCAGTCGTGAAAGGAGATAAAACAGGCTTGATAGAGGGCATGAACATTACAGCAGTAATTAGTATTGGTGAAAAAGTAGTTCCCACGGTTCCAAATGATGCTATTGTTACTTTTCAGGGACAAGATTACATCTTTGCTGTTACAAATCAGAAAGCACCGGAGCATCATGAAGAAAAAGAAAAGCAGGGAGGTAAGCAAGAATCGGAAAAAGCAGGGATAACCTTTGAAAGAATGCAGGTTGTAAAAGGCGTTTCAGACATTGGTTATACTGAAGTAACATTAGTTAAGAACCTGCCGCCAAATGCAAAGATTATAACTAAGGGTGCGTTCTTTGCTAACGCAAAAATGACTAATACAGGAGAACACGAAGATTAAACCAAAACAGATGTTTACCATTATTACAGGCAGTATCATTATAAGTTTGCTTCATGCAGTCATTCCTAATCATTGGCTGCCTGTAATTGCTATCGGTAGAAAAGAAAAGTGGACAGTGGAAGAGATTACTTATGTAACATTAATATCAGCCTTAGCACATGGCATAAGCACTATTTTACTTGGCTTTATTTTAGGTTATTTAGGAGCTGAATTAGCTGATACGGTTAATCACTTTACTCACATCATTGCTCCATGCATATTGATTATAATGGGGCTTTTTTTTATTTATCGGCATCATAAGCACAAGCACTTTCAACTAAGTGAAGAAGTCAGACAGAAAAGGTCAAAGAGAACAATTATTACAGCGTTAGTTATCGCAATGTTTTTTTCACCTTGTTTAGAAATCGAAGCATTCTTTCTACTAGCAGGTGCGCAAGCAAGATGGTTTGTTTAGTCTATAGCATTAATGTACTTACTAATCACAACCACCGGAATGGTACTGTTAGTACAATATGCTTATAGAGGATTACTTAAACTTAATTGGCACTCATTAGAACACAATGCAGGAATAATAACCGGGCTAACATTGGTAGCTACTGGTATCATAACATTTTTTATAAGTTAACATGGCACACAATCACGACATAAAGCAACAGGACGATTTACAGTTAGATAGTCTTACAAAGATTACTGATAGCAAATCAGAACATAAACATACTGCAAACGATGGGCACGACCATGACCATGATAATGAAGATGAGCACGACCACGGAGGCGAAGAAAGTGAAGGCTGGAAGTCTCATTGGCATTTATTATTAGCACTACTCATACTAATTGTAATGGTAGTTCTCAAATTCGGCTTTCATTATACGCCTACAAAATGGGTTGACTTTGGTATTCATTTCATTGCGTTTTTATTAGCAGGATGGAAAGTATTAGACTTAGCATTCAGAAAAGCGAAACGTGGAGACATATTTAATGAGTTTGTGTTAATGAGTGTAGCAACAATCGGAGCTTTTTATATTGGTTCTTATAGCGAAGGTGTTGCAGTCATGGTTTTCTACTGTATTGGTGAATGGTTTCAGGATGCAGCAGTTGATAAAGCAAAGAGAAACATAAAGGCATTGTTAGACATAAGACCCGATGAAGTAACCGTTTTAAGAAATGGAAAGTCAGAAGTTACAGACCCATCGAAAATACTATTAGGTGAAAGCATACAAATAAAGCCAGGAGAGAAAGTTGCCTTAGATGGTGAGTTAATTTCAGAAAGTGCATCATTTAATACAGCAGCATTAACAGGAGAGAGTAAACCAGACACTAAGCATAAAGGCGAAGCCATTTATGCAGGAATGATAAACCTAAATACAGTCACAGAAGTAAAGGTTAATGCATTATTCAAAGACAGTAAACTAAGCCGCATCTTAGAAATGGTTCAGGATGCAACAGCACGAAAATCACAAACACAATTATTCATTTCAAGATTTGCAAAAATCTATACACCAATAGTATTTTTCTTAGCCCTTGCAGTATGTTTAGTTCCTTACTTCTTCGTTGATGATTATGTTTTCAATACATGGTTTTATAGAGCATTAGTATTCTTAGTTATCAGTTGTCCATGTGCATTAGTGGTATCAATTCCATTAGGATATTTTGGCGGCATTGGTTTAGCATCAAGAAACGGAATACTTTTCAAAGGCGGAAACTTCTTAGATGTTATGACTAAAATAAATACAGTTGTAATGGATAAGACAGGGACACTCACAAAAGGTGTTTTTAAAGTTCAAGAGGTAGTACCAGAAAACATCAGCAAAGAGGAACTGATTAAGCTTACTTCAGCAATAGAACAAAACTCAACACATCCAATTGCTAAAGCAATAACAGAGTATGCCGGAAATGTAAAAGACAATGTCAAAGTAGAAGGTGTAGAAGAAATTGCAGGTCATGGTTTGAAAGGCAACATAGAAGGCAAAGAAGTATTGGCAGGAAATCTAAGACTGTTAAAGAAGTTCAATATTGAATATCCGAAAGAGTTAGAACAAGTTGTAGATACAATAGTTGTTGTAGCAGTAAATAATACTTATGCAGGTCACATAACAATAGCAGATGAAATTAAAGAAGATGCAAAGCAGGCAATAGAAGAAATGCACAAGCTGAACATTCAGACAGTAATGTTATCAGGTGACAAGCAAAGTGTGGTAGACCAAATGGCAAAGATGGTTGGTATTGATAAAGCGTACGGGGACTTATTACCAGAAGGCAAAGTTGAAAAAGTACAGCAGTTAAAAAATGAAGGAAGAAGAATTGCTTTTGCAGGTGATGGTGTAAATGATGCACCGGTAGTTGCCTTAGCAGATGCAGGCATAGCAATGGGTGGTTTAGGAAGTGACGCAACAATTGAAACAGCAGACATAGTAATTCAAAATGACCAGCCAACAAAAATTGTATCAGCAATAAAAATAGGAAAGATTACAAGAAGCATAGTTTGGCAAAACATAACAATAGCAATGGTTATTAAAGTTGTTGTACTTATTTTAGGTGCAGGTGGTATAGCAACATTATGGGAAGCTGTAATAGCAGATGTAGGTGTAGCATTATTAGCAATATTAAATGCGGTTAGAATACAAAGAATAAAACTGTAAAAAAGTTTGATAGTTAATTAGTTGGTTGAAGGAGTTCTAATATTGTTATGTAAAACTTTACATAATTCTTACACCCATCCAAGCAGTAATCTTAAACCCAGCAGACAACATGAAGAACTGACTTCTAAAATAAAACATGCAGGTGAATATCTTTATATCATAGTATTAGACCACTTGATAGTTACCATTGAAGCTTATTATTAATTTGCAGACGAAGGAATCCTTTCAAGGGTTCCTTTTTGATGTTTACAAGCTAATGGGGAAAAATGAACGTCTTTTTGAGTAAAACGACAAATATAATTATTATATTTGTTTAAATGAAAATATCAGTTCCGCAAACTAAAAGGGTAATTATTGTGTATTGGAAAAGTAAGCAGGAAAACCCTTTTGAAATATATTCAAGTTTGAAAAACTTTTGTTTGAGTTATGAAGCATATAATTATAATACGCTTAGCAATTACCTTAGTAAACGAAAAGTAGCATTTGATAATGAACAAGTCCGTATAGAGCGCAAACCTATTATTTCAAAACCTGTATCAAAAGATGTCTCGCCCGTTCGAAACATAGTGCCTGTGGTGCGAAAGGTATTATTAAAGGAGGCAAACGATGCTGAAAATGATCTCGATTTTTGGATGCAAAAACCATCAAAAGAACGTATATCGGCAGTGACGTATCTTGTTTCTCAATCCTTAAAAAGTGGTCAAAGGATGGATAAAAGAAAAATTAAAAAAAGAAAACTTAAGGCATGATTCTCGTGCAGGATTTCGAAGATTTTGTAAAGCTGCTTAATCAGCACCAAGTTGAATATATGATAATCGGTGGCTATGCACTTGCTTTCCATGGAAAACCGCGTCATACCGGTGATTTAGATATATGGATTAATATATCTGAAATGAACGCTGAAAAGATGCTTACCGTTCTTAAAGATTTCGGACTGGCATCAATGGGTTTTGAAAGGGAAGACTTTCTTAGACCGGGATACATCAGTCAGATTGGTTACCCCCCTTTACGTATTGATATACTTAATGGCATAGACGGAATAGAATTTAGTGAAGCTATACAAAAGATGCAAAAGATGCAGATAGAAGATGACTTTACAATCAATTATATAGGTTTGGAAGATTTTGTAAAAAATAAGCTGGCTTCAGGGAGAAGCCAGGATTTGGCAGATGTCAGGGAAATACAAATCAAACAAAACTCAAAGAAAGTTAAAAAAAAGAAAAGAGGAAAACGATTATAAGTAAGGCCAATCAATAGTTTTATTCATTCTCTGATCCATGGTTTATCTAATCCTTTTTATTACATCCGTAATAAAAAATAGAATATGGACTTCTTTGTTGCAGGTTCGCCATTTGAGGGAAGAGTTATGGAAGAAATATGAAGAAGAATATGCGTCAACCGCTGAAAAAATGGTTACACAGAGGGTGAAGTATGTGCAACTACTAAAATAAAAAAAGCTCCCTAAGAAGGGAGCCTTACTGTTTTTTAATGTTTATAGCAATGTCATTAACTTAAGAAAAACTTCTTAATTTTAATCACCCTATAAAGATAGGGGCTACTTCAACAGAAAGCTTATTAGAACAAATTATTCAAACACTAAATATCACCATTAAAGATGAAGCATTCATCAGCAAACAAAGGGAC
>Ga0210040_10005445_pt1 | contig 16212 bp, 13 predicted proteins | sample CryGeyCG12114_NA_FD_185462 | JGI IMG/M metagenome (GOLD analysis project Ga0210040, IMG submission 185462) | Groundwater microbial communities from aquifer - Crystal Geyser CG19_WC_8/21/14_NA (SPAdes) (version 2) | ecosystem: Environmental > Aquatic > Deep subsurface > Groundwater | place: USA... | reverse complement strand
CAACTTCGGAAGGGCGATATCCTGCAGATTGTGTGTTGAGAACTGGCCACAACTGAGCGCGCAAGCACAGTCTACAAGATCGCAGGAAGGGATGCACGAGAATCGACTTCCGTCCGAATATCGAACTCTGGGACACGATCACGACGATGCATGGGATACGCAAGTAACTCGCTTAATCGCTTAATGTCGTCATCGCACTAGCCTTGGCGACTCCTGCAATCATCGATCCAACAGCCACCGCTTGAAATGTCGATTCAACAGTCACCGCTTGAAATGCTATGTTTAGCAGCCTTACCGTTGGTTGCCTATGTACTGTCTTCGAACGATGATATACTTTGTGGGCGACGTTACCGTGGATGCATGCCTCTGGCCCCAGCAGGCCCGCGCGGCGCTTCCAATCTTCCAAACACCCCAACGGGCATCTGGCCTCAATGAAGTGACACGACATCTTCGATTTAGAGCCATACGGTAGTGTTTCTATACGTGAGCTTTTATTCTATTGACCCTTCCACACTCCATCAAGCTGCCACTTGTGTGGCTGGCTATCCTACGATTGAACCCCTGCCTCAATCGCCCCCAGCCACCAAATCCGGTCGGGGCCCGTTACCTTGACACGAATCGATATTTTTAAAGGGTGGAAACACTCCACGATTCTCTGCGACGATGCACAAGCCTGAAGATAAGGATATGGCGCAAACTGCGACTCCTCAGATTTGCATTTCTAGGCTGGGATGCTGAGGGTTTCGAACTGGGTGGTTGACTGCAAAGTTTGAGTGTTGTATAATTCCTAGGGTGCTACAGAAAAGGTATCAAATTCAATACGCGTTCGACGTTGGGTTACTTTTTGATTATCTCAACCAGACAGCCCGTCCGTAAAGTCTCAATGCCATGCTTGATCGTACACGGCCCGATGGTCAGCTGCATCGCCTGAGACACAAATCCCCCTTTCATTGATTCTCGCACGCGCCTCGCCCATTATCAATCCGACGCGAGCACGTCAGGATACACTCGCGCGTCCAGATCATTCTGAAGGTTGCCAGTCCACCAAGAGCATACTTCGGAACACGTGCAAGCAGGAGGCATACTGAGTGGTTAGCGAAAGCAAAACTATGACTAGGCTGTGTGAATCGGCTTACAGTTGTGCTACCGGCGTCGCCTTGATCCTTTTGGCATCGATCAAAATTTGCGGAAAATTCCCTTGGGTGCCCTGCTTGAAAATATCCTCCCACTTGAGCCGAGCGCTGGTCTCCATGCAACCAGAAATCGTTGTGGAACGAATGTTGTTCAACTTCAAGAGCTGTTCGTACACAAGTGTTAACAGCCAGTTCACAAAGAACTCCTGGCAATCAAGATGTGTGCGACGAGCTTCCCTGGAAAACTTGTCAAACCAACAAGACCACTCACGCTCTCGGAAGTGAAGGTGAAGGTACTGAACGCGTTTGAGATGAAGTAGTCTCGAGCTAGCAAGGCCGGCGGCTCTGGGCTTACTCTCGTAACCGAGGAAGCGAAAGAGATCAGAGTTCGAGAGGCTCAGCGAGACCTTGGTCAAAGCACGGTCTCCGTACATCTTCCACATGGGATACAGCATAGCGTTGATCGAGCTGCTGTTGCGAAATGACTTGGAGGTGGATCCCCATATCACCGCTTGAGTTAGTGATCGAATGTGCTTGCTGACCAGAAGTAGGCTCATGACCCACACAGCCTTGCCCCAAGTGAGGTCATCGCCAAGAAGAGATCCATTACGATACATACCGCCTAACTCAAAACAAATACCTGGCGCATGTATACTGATGTCCGGAAGCCATGAAGACACAACAGACCCGTCGGGTGATGGAATGAAAGGCTTTTCTTCTTTGGGATCCTCAGCTTCCATGTCTTCCTCGTCGTCTGTATCTTCCTCGTCTATATCTTCGGCGCCTTCTACCCCGCAGCGCCATCGCCAATTCAGATGACCTTGACGACGGCCATGTTTTGTCGCGCAACAAAAAGAGGACGGGTGTGGCCATATTTGTGTCCCCACCACGTGTTCGAGAATAATATTCTTGGCCTCCACCGGTAGCTCCATGAAATCGAAGTACCGGTCATTGCTGCTCCAGAGTGTTTCCATGTCCTCATAAGGCGCCTTGGGATCATATCGCCAACGCAACCAGCGTCGAGCCGAAGTCCACTGCGTGTGAGGAACCTCGCAAAGCTCGAGATCCAAGGGTGCATGGACCGGACCCCATCTGACAGTGATCGTCGGATTTGGACGACAGTCTTGGTCTTCAGATGTGAAGACACTGTAGCTGGCACATTGACCATCCTCTGGATATGCGGTGGCGATATTTGCTGACAGGAAGGAGACGTGCTCGCTATTGACGTGGAACCGATCGTTTCGTGCTCGTTCTTGACGGAAGATAGCCCACAATTGTTCAAGAAGGGAATCCTCAAGAAGGGGATCCTACACGCACTCTAGTCAGCTTCGATCTTCAACTCTCGCGGAAACGGGGATTTACATGGTTGTAAACGCCATAGATGTCGAGGTCCATGTTACTCCGATTTACCGGATAGACGGCACTCTTTGCGTATTCACTACACGGAGAGCTCATGGTGTGCTTGCTGGTTAGGACGTCCGCAATGTAGTCAAATAAAGGCATACCTGAAGAAGCTTGGATTTTCAACTATGGTAGCGACCGGCAGCAATGAGACTAGTTGGAGTTGACCTCGGAGTGAGCAGGGTCCAGATTTTCGCGTGCACATACAATTATTGTGCCGATCCATGTTATCGAGCAAAGGCTGAAAGACGTCGCTATGCGATTAGTTGATGGTGCGTGTCGTGGGTAACCGGGATAAAGAGCCGCGCATTGTGCGCACACACGCGGCCTAATATGAATTAAGGCGTTTGGCCATTTCGGAAACAACATCCGTGGCCGGCTAGCGTGCGGCGACTGATGCAATTAAATGCCTTTCCTCCTCTACAGTGAGCAACTCGAAGACCTTAGCTACGTCGAGCATTGACAAACGACTCAGGTCGTTGCGTTCGGCTCAGCAGTGAAAAACTCGTTCGTCAAGGTCAACGTACGAATATGAGCCAGCTACGTGAGGCTCAGAACAAAAGTGAAGCAAATTCCGATTGGTTTGACAGTAGAAGTAGGATCGGCCCGTGTGATTGTTAGACAAGCCTGGAGCGCGAGAAAGACGGCAGGGCAGCTAGCCAGGCCTGTCAAACTCGCGCAGATCATTTGCAAGATACCGTATGTTTTCTCTTCGCCGATAGTTGTGCCGTCTTGTCGATTACTGGTTCGCTCACCCCGCAAAAAGGTGGAGCAAAGTGGAGCGTTTCATACCCTTGTCAATCTAGTGCGGCTCGGATCTTCTACATACTAGCGTTCGGCGCAGGTGGGTACGAAAATCTCCGATGACGTACGTCGCCAACCACGACAGGCTGCCATATACTGTGGTGTGAGAGATGTCAAAGGAGATGGTAAGAGGTCACTAAACTGTTGAAGGCAATACGCTGGTCTAGAACGAGGTGAGTAATTTGGCAACCCCACATCTAACCGTTTTACGACAACGTGCACTCATCCTGCTGCAATCTCACCAGGCTGCGCCAACTCGAACGCGACGATACCGGTCAAAGCGGAGAATGCGCGAGCTACTGAGCCGTTGTGCATCTTCACCGCTCTTACGGCTTGTCGCTTTCCTCTTAGACCCAAACCTTCCTCCAACCGAGAAGCGCCGATCACCTACGGCAGGATGTTCCTACAGTATGCCTCTGATGCGTGTCAGATGGACCGGCAGGATGATTGGGAGGGGAACGCGCGTGTTCTAGATCACTTTTATGTGGGCTTGGTTGCTAAGTGCTATGCCCGTGTGAACGCCCCTTTTCATGATAGCAATTTGACCGGACATGGTGCTTCGATTTCACGTCGTGTCTTTTCGTGGCACGTCTGCTACCCAGGTGATGAGCAAACATCAGACAAAGTGCTTTCTGACAGCTTGAACACTCAGGAAAGTCAGTTCGACTCGTTAGAACCTTGCAGTGTAGCATGTCACGTTGGCTGCGACGGGAGGATGTATATCACGGCACACAAGCGAGACAAGGTTCATTTAGATGATAGGAATGAACTGTATCACATGTAGCACGCGCAACCCCAATTCCAACACTTAATCTTCCGGATCCCATGTCTCCTGTACTTGATGGATGGACTCGGAACGCGGGTCGTCTCTAGTCCACCAACTGCATGGTCTTGTGCAGCGACAGGTGGGCGGCCTATATGAAGATTAGTAATGGCAACTCAGCATCGGCGTGGGAGCTAGGTGTGAACGTACAGGTCTGCCAGCTGGGTAGATTTGATCAATTCAACATCGGCTGCATTTTTCGCATCGTACGCAAGCTTGGCATTCTCATAGCTGAAGATCTCTTCCCATCTGCGACGAACGCTATTTTTGACGTGTCCTGCGAGCGAGATCTTGTTCACTTTCGAAAGATGTTCATAAGCCAGTGTCAAAAGCCAGTCTACCACCACCTTCTGGCACGATACGGAGCTCATGGAATGTTGTCCGATTCCATGCCAGGGGTCTTCAATGCTCATGTCGTCCTCAACATACGTGATGGGCTTTCGTAACTGGAATTGGAGATGGAGATGTAGAGGAAGTGGTGAGACAATTTCAACCAGATGCTTCAATTGACAGCTCTGATCTGGATCGATAGGTGAAAAGCCTACGCCACGATAGCTCCGGTAGCCAACAAAGTTGAAGAAAGCGACGTTGGTGAAGCTTAAGGAAACTTTGTTCAAAAATGTGGACATAGGCATGGTGACCAAGCGGGTGATGACAGTGTAGAGGACAAAGACGTCGTTGAAGCGCTTGAATGTCGGTCCCAACATTGCTTGCAAGGTCTCGGATCGAAATTGCTTACTGACAAGAAGCATGTTCATGAGGCCGAAAGCTTCTTTGGGTGTCAGACCAGATCCAGGGTGAGAATCTTCGGGCAGCCGTGAATGGTCGTGGATGAAAGTGCGCGGAGCGTGTATACTGAGTCGCTCTGGCCCAGGCATATTTGATTCGGTGCGAGCCGTTGACAAGCAGTGTTCTTCGAATTTAGAGCAACATGATGATGAGATATGCGGCCATACGCGCTGACCCACCAGATGCTTGATGATCCCGTCTCGAAGTTCGCGCGGCAAATCCATGAAACGAAACGGCTGGGCATCGTTCCTCGAGCGACTGGCAAATGAAGGATTATCTGAACCTGCCTGACCATATCGTTCACGAAACCAGTCTCGAGCAAAGGTCCAGTACAAATTGCTCAATGCGGAGACTTCAAGTTCGGTGTGGTCGTCGACTGGACCCCATCTGACCGTAATCCTAGGGTGACACACGGCACCATTACCCCATTCCATGATATCGTAATGCTTTGATTGGCTGTCTTCGTCGGGAAAATGCGATTCTTGTGATGGTAGAATCATGACGTTAAGGGCATTCGCGCGGAAGAGGGAGTCCCGCTTCCGCTCTTCTTCGAATATCGCGAGTAATCGCAGCCTAAGGGGATCCTAGGTCGGTGTCAGTCAGGTTCACTGGATCAGATCATCTGAAAAAGCTTACACGTGATGCATCATACTCAGTCGCCATCACAAGCTTGAGTATGGACACTGTCCGTGCGGCTGGTGAGGCGCTAGCTGTACTGGGATTGAGTTGATGGATTTGACGGTTGAGCTGCTGTTCCGGATATCGACCGCATTTGGGGAGGTCGAAGACTGAGCGCGCTGGAAGCCCACTGATTTCCAAGTGGACGTGGCATTGTGCCGCAAGCTTGCACAAGACTTGCTAAGGATCCTTTGCACTAGTCAAGAACTTGTTCAGGATGCAGCCCCGGCTTGTACAGGGCCCGTTGGGACTGAGCAGTATCTGGTCGATATCGTTTCACCGACATTTCGGGACGCTCGGATCCCTGTCAAAGCTTTGACACCGCACGCCCTCGTATGTATGCATCATATTTGGGACTGGGTTTCTAGCAAGGCACTAAAGACGGCCGCGAGAGATGTGGCGCGGGCCACAGGATGAAAACTTCAGCAACGCGTCATATGCACAGCAATCGAAAGCGGCGTCCGCGTTGATCTCGGAAAACGGCGTTGGGAAGGGGATAAGTAAGAGAAAAGTTTGATTGTGTAAAGGTGGACATATGACCGTATAGCGCCAAAAGCTCACTGTCGACGAACGACCAGCAGGATCGTCATAATGCCTGTCATCATCGGTGTCATTTCATTGGTGTCGTCGCGCGCGATCGAATCCATCTCTTCGCCGTTCTAATGGTGGCCCCATTGGTAGCGCCGGACCCGTTGAAGTCAATGTAGAACTACCCTTGTTCATTGCGAAGGTCGGTAGGCGTACCGTTTACAGGATCTTCTGTCGCAGCACGTGTAGAATACCACCTAGCATCCAAAGCTCAGGCTTTCGGGTCCCATACCCAAGCGATTGCACGTGCCGCTTTACCCTTGCTGGGACCATCTTCCGACCCGAAGCATGGCTTCAAACATCTGCAAGCAGGGGGTCTATGAGAGAGTTAGTGCATCTATCATCGCAGAAGCACGGATGGTGGTGGACTCACAAGTCTGCCACTGGAGTAGCTTTGATCGTCTCAACATCAGCTGCAACTTGTCGTCCGATATGTGTGTTAGCGCCACTCGTCCTCCGCCCAGCCTCTGTGGCAGCGTAGCTGAAGATCGTCTCCCATTTGTGCCGAACGCTGTCTTTCACGTAGCCGGATAGGGTGACGTATGGAATCTTCGACAGCTGCTCGAACGCAAGTGTAAGGAACCAGTCTACAAAGACTTTCTGGCACGATACACGTAAATGAGGCCGTGGGCGAACATTGCGCCACGGGTCCTCATTCAAAATACCATCGATGGATGCTAGAGGTTCTAGCATTCGGAAATCGAGATGGAGGTGGCGAATTTTAAATTTACCGTCCATGAGCTTCTTGAGAGTAAGGTCCTCTGCAGAGTCTGTGGGTAGGAAACCCGCTCCGGTCTGGCTCTGGAACCCGAGAAGGCGGAAAAAGTCTTGGTTGGTGAGACTCAGAGAAACTTTCTTCAGGCACTGGAGATCGCGGGGTTGTTTAAGACATTCCACGGTGCGGAGAACGTCGCGGAGAACGTCGCGGAGAACGTCGCGGAGAACGTCGATGCTGTCGAATTGCTTGAACGTAGATTGCCGTAGAGCGTGTTGGGTTTCGAATCGGATCTGCTTACTCACCGACATCATGCTCATTGCCGACGCAATTTCCGGCTGTTGCCAGGTAAGCGCTTCTTCCTCAGTATATGGTGAGTAGTCGCGCGGCGCATGCAAATGGAGACCAGGAGGCCAAGGCACAATTGACCCATCATATGACGTAATGGGCATACCCCCGGCCTCTGCATCATCTTCGTCCGAACTCTCATCTTCGCCCATCAAAATGGCGTAAAAGAACGGCCCTAGATGTGATCCTTGGGGAATTCCGTGCTCCATCGAGATGGGAACCGGCGCGTGATCTGAGCGACAGGAATCTGATGTGTGTGGCCAGACGCGACTCCCCACCACATACTCTAAGACAAGAAATCTGAGCTCTGCTGGTAGCTCCATCAATGGAAACGCCTTCTGACAATTGTACGTCAATGTTTTGCCTTCCTGGTTGGTTGAAGGACCACATCGAGCCGGGACAATCTTGAGACGTGTTGTATTGTCATGGATCGAAGAGTTTCGAGTTCGTTCTTCGTGAAGAATCGTCCGAAATTGCACGAGGACAGGGTCCTGCACGGTGCCAACGTCAGTCTCAAGATTTAAATATTCCAAAAGCTCGGGTGGGTAAGGAATCTCACCTGTGTCTGCCGTGTGAACGCATCCGAAAAGTCGAGGTCAAGTACGCGGCGCTGAGAACAATCGCTTACAGACACCGGGTGCCGCTGAGAACAATCGCGTACAGACACCGAGTGCTGCTGAGCACAATTGCGCATCATGCTTGAGCGCGGGCCCGAGAGCGAGCAGTTTTGGCTCTGCCGAGGTACATGTCGCTGCAAAGCGTCGCGCATGGAATCGACGGAACGAAATCTTGTTGGCCGGTGAGGGCAGAAATTCTGCGGGTAAGTCATCGTCTTGATACTCTGTCTGCAAAGAAGAGTACGCGTGCTTATGGGACTTTCGCACAAACAGCATATAACATCACACATGTACGTTGCACAGACCCTGATTGCCAAGCGATCCACGAAGCCGTGGTGCGTAAGTAAAAGTAACGCGCGTGCTCTCGGCGTGGACCAGTGAGTTTGGTCGCCTAAAAGCACGGTAGGGGAAGCCGGGGTGCGGTCCGGCAGGTGGGGCATGGCACAAGGGCATTCCTAGCGCGATTTCTCCGGAGTGGAGCAACTGTCTAGCGCCTTTCTGACACGCTTGCTAAAGTTTCTCAACGTCGCGCCTCACGTCCCGCATCCTCCACTGTGCCCGACTCTGCGATACCCCAGTCTCTTGCTAAGTCCCTACGTATCAACCAATCACATTCCCAAGGTGGATGTCTCGACCGGATGAGCGGTGATCTGACTCGACTCTTACAGCCAACGCCCGGAAGCAGCGAGGTAGGAGCTCAAAGTTCGAGTCAAACACAGCATTTGGCGAGTCTTATGAGGCGGACGGAGGTAGTCTACTCGGCGGACTGGGCTTGCGGGGACGGCAAGGGCACAGCAATGCCCTGCCGCTCGCGTGACCTGCAAAACGAGCTTTTATCTGTCAAGGCTCGAGGAAACTGGAATGGCATCGTAAGAAAACACAAGAATCATTCTACTATCACTCGGTGTACAATCTATCAACGATCCAGCCCAGGACCAAGCTCATTGTCCCACAGTCTCGCCAGGATGAGCCAATCCAACCACGACAATCTCTAATCAAAAGCCCCGCTCGCCGCAGCAACCAGTTGTGCAAGGGCGCTGGCCTCTTGGTCCAGTTGTGCATCGGCACCGTCATCTGAGTCAACCTCCGCATCGTTCAGACCAATGTCCTCGCCCGTCTGAGAAGCGCCTTCGTCGCACATAGCAGCCGTTCCTGAAAGGTGGATCGGCATCTCCACAACATCCCCGGGAAGCACCTGCGAAGATGGGGATGAAGCGGCGGTAGCTGCAAGCACCTGGTCCGGGCCATTGGCAGCGGTTGCCGATGTACGTCGAGCTTCAACAAACGGATCATTACCGACGACGCTAGTATTGGCAGCTCTCCGCGGCTGGCTAATCAGATCAGATGAGGCCCGTAGCTTCTTCGTGGGTGATGCTGGTGGAGAATACGCGCGGACGGGAGACATGGCCTGGTCGGAGTCGACTTCGGCCTCTGCCACAGGGCCTGAAACCACCCGCTTGCGCTTGCTCGCCGTAGCGGCCATACTTGGGAAAAACTCACCCCATGCTGCGGCGGGTTGAGTCTTCGATGCATCAGGCTGCGTGGCTTCATTGTCTTCGACGACGAAAGGCGTTGATGATGTTCCTCCACTCGGACCCTCACGCTTCTTTCCTAAGTCCCCCACCAGTGTGGCTATGCTGACTGATCCACTCTCAATGCTGCCAGGGGCAATGATGCCAGGGAAGCGAGAACCTTTGCCCTGAGTCTTCTTATTCTGCGGCGCCGACTGAGGTTTTGTTGGGAACGCCGGCCGGACAGGGATTTCCAGGTCCTCGGCCCACCAAGGGGGCGCTTCGCCGGTGACCTTACACCTTTGACGGTGATCCAGCACGACCTTGTCTTCACATCCTTTGAATTGCGTGCGATGTGAAAGACCACAGTTGAGACAACGGGGTTCGCTTGAGTTCGCACAGCCATCATCATGCCGCTTGGAACACCTAAGGCAGTGCCATCTCGTTTCGTTGTCATGATGCGAACTCGGGGGCCATGGGTACTTCGGCTCATGTGGGCACAACACCTTCTCCTGATTTGTTGCCTGTACGGGTCGGTGGACCTTGTCCCGAGCCATGTGGCCAGGACGACCACATTTACGACAAAAGAAGGGTATGGCTTTGATGTTGAATGGTCTGCGAACGGTAAGCATGAAATGTGTTCGAAGATGGTAGGTACTTACTCTCCCCAGCCAAAGGCTCCACTGAGATCAAACATTCGGTACGCAGCTTGGCGGGCATGCGGAATCGTGTTAAACCCCCACAGAAGCTTATTATCGTCCCACTTGGCTTCAATGATGTGAAGGCCAAGGGATGCGTTCCACTTAGGTACAAAAGTTTGCGCCTTCTTCAGATCCTCGTTAGAGAAGAAGACCGTGTGAACCCATACCCAGTATCTTTCCTTCTTGACGTGGCAATGCTGGGAGAGGTCAAACATCCCTGCAATCGCAGTCGAGGTCCAGCTTTGAAGCATGATGTCGACAGCTTCTGCGCTCCACGAGTAAACATCCATCACCTTCATCACCTTGTTCAGACGACATACGACGACTTCGGTGAAAGGATATCCCTTCTTGTGAAATACGTTGAGAAGTTCATCGTGCGAGTAGTTATCCATCCTCTGCGCATCCTCCTCTTTCTCGAGCACGAAGCGGAAGTGAGGTATATGTTCGTGTTGGGGTACCCGGTCTTTTTTTTTTCGGACTTCGACGTGTACTGATTCCTTGGGCGCGAAATGCTCCTGTAAAGTTTGGAGAGTTGTCAAAATTAATATCTGGTCCCTCTCCATGGTGGCGAACCTGGAGAGGAACGCTGCAGGAAGGCTGCAAGCATGCTCGTCTTCCATTTGGGCGCGTGTAGGCTAAAAAAGGCCTACGACTCGATGTAGGTTGAGAAAGAGTTGGGAAGACGTTGAACACCCGGATGAAATGACAGAGAGAGATGGGGAAAAAATGAATAGATCGGGAGTCCCTATTGATGCATGGGAAGAGACGAGGTCTCGAACACTACTCCTTGAATGACGTATCTTTGCGGTGCTTATCCAACGCCTGACCGCTATCTCAGGGGATGTCCCCAGCCGAGTCCTTCGTCGCATGAGGCTGTCTTGTTTCTCCCGCTCGAAAACCGGGCGCGCGGAGGGACACGTACACTCCACCAACTCGCCGACGTCGAGCCACCTCCAAGCGCTCCTGGGCTTCGAATTCGTATCTATTTTGAAACCCTTCCATTGGGCTCGAGACCGCACTACTAGTACGTGTGAGGCAAGCAAGAAGAGGATATTGGGTCCACATCCGTAAACATATCCTGATGGAAGTCTCGGCCCGTACTGTTCGATAGGGAACATCCGTGTTCAGGCTCCAAGCTCGGATGTTTCGAGAGTTGCTGAGCGTCGTGGAAGATTGAGTTTTCGGAAAATTGAGGGATATGTAGTAGAGATCTGCAGGAAAGCGGCTGGGATAGCGACATGAAGGCAGAACGAGTGAAGATCTGCAGCAAAGCGGCTGAGATAGCGGCATGAGGGCAGGAGTCACCCCGCTGAAAAGGCGGTAAGCTCCTGTTGTTTCGTATTAGGAAATTTGGACTGTCGAGTCACTGGCCTCGTTACGGAGTCGCAAAGAAGTAACGACCACCGTTTCGACTTAGTGTCTGTGAGAGCGGCGAGCAGGCCCACAAGTTTGCTGCAAGTGCACAGACCCGCGCATTCACTGCATCCTTCGCCTCCGAAGGGGCCCTCTTAAAATGAAACATCCAACACACGGGTGGCTCGCGGTGCGCATCCTAGGTTACCTAGGCGCTGCCCGGAACTGAGGTCATGACTTTCACTAGACTGAGGTTATGTGGAGCGAACAGGGTTTAGGCGTTTTCCGAGAACGTGCACAGAAACTCCGTGTCTGGACCCGGCTATGTGGCGCAACCCGAGGCTGTGCAGTAACCCGTTGCGTAGCGACTGATATTGATTCTTGAGCAACACCGGTATGGAGACAAGGAGTTCCACTCCCCAGGAGAGGATGCGACAGGAGACTCACCACATGCGGGTAGGTCGAAGTTTGACTATGGCACGCTCCACTATGCAACTCATGTCTAACACACCGTTGTTGATTGCAGCGCTAGATTAGCATCGCGGGGAGTCATTGTCAACTGACTCCTTGCTCATATATCTCTCAAGTCTTCCTTCCGGAGCAGATGATGAGCAGGCACATGGCTATTGCGAAGGACGGGAATAAGGCCAAAACGACCGCCGTCAAGAAGGTAAGGCATCCCGTTCGATGGATCGAGTACTGCTGACAAGGAGAACAACAGAGGGCAAAAGCACAGCCACTTGCCACAGTAAGTTTCGAAGCTATTTTCCAAGCACGACAATGACCTGGTGTTGACGTGTTTCCGCAGGTCTACAATTCCGACCAACCAAGGAAGGATGCGGTGCAGTCGACTTTAACGGACCAGCTGACGCTTAATGTTCTCAAGACGTTAAGATTAGAGGATGGCCGACCCTGTCTCATCTGGTCCATCAATCTCAAGCAAGCTCACGAGCGACTGGCGAACCTCGTCCGCTTTACGGACCTTTTGCCGCGACGGCCTGATGTCATCGCTATTCAAGATCCTCCTCCCAGGCTACCCTATGCTTATGTTGGGGACTATTGGCAATCGTGGAGTGCCGCCGATGGTTCAGAGATAACGCCCGAAGACGATCCGAATCTACCACGATATGTTCCTCCTTATCCGTCACGCAAGAAACCGCAACCAGCAGATCCCGAGCCACAGATAGCATCGCCAACGGCAGATCCCGAGCCACAGATAGCATCGCCAACGGCAGATCCCGAGCCACAGACGGCATCGCCAACGGCAGCTCCCAAGTCAAAGAAGCGAAGTGCAAAACCTCTCACCAAAGTAGCATTTCTAATTCACAAGAACATCCTTCCCGCGCAGTACAGAATCGTAGAGGCTGACGGCAAGAATAAGGGAAATGTGGCAACGCTCTACCTCGCAACAGAACAGGAAACCATTGCTATTCACAATGTCTACAACCACGAGTACACTCTGGACATTGAGGAGCTCATGGAAGGTGTCGCCGACAGGTCGTTCGTGCAGCTAATGGTCGGAGACTACAACCTCCACGATCGTGAATGGGATGGTGAGCTATGGAAGGGGTCAGATCCGGAAGGTCAAGGTGCGCTCCTATTATCCGAAACGATGCAGAACGCATTGAAACTCCTCAACACCCCTGGGGTCCCCACTTACTCTCGGGGTGAAGAAGAGACTGGCAAGTATCTGAGTGTGCTCGATTTGGCTTTCGTCACTGAGACCATCACCGACCGAGTCGAGCATGAGATCCTTCGAAACGTCTGGGGGTTCACGTCAGATCATCGCATAACGCAGGTCAGCATTGACCTCAACTTGGTCCGCCAGACCAATACTCGCTATATCTGGGATCTCACTCCAAGGGCGGAGTTCGAAGTTCTGGTCTTGCAGCTATCGAAGAAGGTCGAGCTCCCTGAGTCACCGTCCAGGGAGCGCTTAGAACAGGTGTTGAAAGGTACGTTTTGGTGCGACAGGAACGCAATTACATACTAACTTTGTGTTTCAACCGTTAGCCCTTATCTTCGACGTTCTCCTTCCGGCGATTGCGGAACTCGTTCCCGTTGTTCGTATGTTCGATTCGACGCCCACCCTCAAGTCCTTCGCCACATCTAAGACTGCTCGTTTGAACCGGTTTCGCAAGACCATGGTCATGCTTTCATCTGGTCGACGAGGGATCTTCGGCCTGGCGAAAAGAGCTTCTACCTGGAGCACGCCGAAGCGGGTAGCGCAGACCCCAGATTTCAAGTACAAAGGGAAGATTTACAGCACCAATACGGAGAAGGTCGATTGCTACGTCAACGCAACGTGGAACCAGACAACAAGGAAGGGTCCGCCTTTTCGCGCTCCGTTGAACTCTCCCGCTACGAGATCCAGTGTATGTGACCTCCCTGCCGGATTCCCTCTCTGATCCTGCAAGCTGACATGAGCGTGAATGCCATCCAGACATTACAGGCAGTACCCCCTGCTCAACAACGGCCCGCGACCGACCCTTCACCCAATCCTCTTGACCCTTCGTTACGACCGACCTGTGCTCCGACTTCAATGCCAGTACCTCCATCGACATCCTTACCAACGCCTTCCTCTCACTCTTCACAATCTTCCCCAAGTGCCCGATCGACATCTCCAGCATCTCCATCAGCGCCAATGCCTGGCCCTTCCTCTCATCCCTTACATCCTCCCCCGAGAACTCGACCGACATTTGACTTACCACATTTCGACCCAACGCGACAACAACATCAGTCGCCTGACTATTTGGAAGATGGGGAGCTTATGAAGCTTCTCAAGGCTCTTCCCGGCCATAAAGCCATGGGCACCCATGGCATTGCGTACGAAGCACTCAAGTTGGGTCGCAAAGGTGTTGAGGACATCTTGAGCTACATCTTCAACCATTGCCTTCGACTTCGCCTTCATACGGATCTTTTTAAAGAGACCATCACGATGGTCATTCGGAAAGGACGCAAAGACGCCGATATTCCTACTTCGTATCGCGCCCTCGCCATCTTGAACCCCATAGCAAAGCTATTCGAAAGGATCCTCGCCGATCGCCTCAAAGCCCTTGTGATCAGTCACAATCTCTTGCCGGCTGCCCAGTACGGTGCCCCTGGACGAAGCACAACTCTTGCTGTGGAGCATCTTCTCAACACCGTCTATCGCGGCTGGGTGTGCAAGATGAAGGTCAGCATTCTTGGCCTTGATCTCAGTGGCGCTTACGATCATGTTGATCGGGCTAAGCTGTTGAAGGTCCTCGCAGCGAGAGGCATACCGGACTGGCTGATTGAGACGATCTGGTCTTTTCTCTCCGACCGCCGCACATTCATCCACATGCCGGGTTTTGAAGGAGACGAGTACTGGATCGACGTCGGTATTCCACAAGGAAGTCCCCTCTCCCCTCTTCTCTTCCTCTTCTACGCTGCACCCATTCTTGAACAGTTCAACCTGGACGACGATGTGTGTATAACCATGTTTTCCTACGTGGATGATACGTACATCCTGGTGCGAAGCTGCAGGTACACGATCAACACTGGATGGATGAAGAAGGTACATGACAAGCTCTTTGAATGGGCCGCTGCAAACAATCTCCACTTCTCGCCAGGGAAGTACCATGTCATGCACTTCGTCAACAGTAGTGCCAAGGACCCACAAGACGAAGTTTGTAATGAGATACCGGACTTGCCGGCCTTCCGAAATATCAAGACGAAGAAAGAGCTAGATGATCTACTTCCGAAGACAATGGTCATCCTTGGGGTGACTTTCGATAAGTCTCTCACTTGGGTACCACATATCGAAGAAGTAAGTGTCTACTTATCAGCTTTTCTCATGCGCTAATCCTGTCAAAGATTCGCAAAAAGGTTCGTGGTCATTTGGCACTCTTCAAGCGTTTCTCTGGCCCGACTTGGGGCTCGAATCTTGACCACCAACGTCAACTTTACCGCGGCAAGATCTTGTCTACGATATCGTATGCGGCACCTGCCTGGTTCATTCACGATCCTACCGACTCATATGCAGACGAGAGCTACAATTTCCGGTTCGGCCTGGGCACGACGGCATTGTCTTTGCTCAAATCTTTGCAAATCGAGTGCATGCTGGTTCTATCCGGAGCTCGCAAACGCACTAGCGGCACTTCGCTGGAAAGCGAGACTCATATCACCCCAATCCTCTTGAAGTTGCACGAACTTTCCATGATCCACCGCTGCCGCAACTACGATTCCGCACCGTACCTGTTGATGAACGACAAACGACTCGGCCTCCGTAGCGGTCCTAAGCCAAAGAAGAAGGGTCGCGCGATCGCACTTGTTCTGGAAACCCATCCTTATCACCAGCTTCGTCTTCTCGCGGCTGAGCATCTTGCCGCGATACGCGTCGAGATTGGCACTGTGGCCTATGAGGCGAAGTGGCAAAACCCCGCCTTGCGAGATGCATGCCTCAAAGAGTTCCACCAAAGGTTTTCACTCGTATACGCCCAGCGAGACTGGGCCGCCCACCAAAGCGCCCGCGCATCCCAAGGAAAGTTCCGCTACCCTGCCCACGAAGGGAAATTCGGCGAGCATACTTTGAAGTTCTACTTCGGGATGCCGCGCGAGCAGAGCACGGTAAGCGAGATGATGAGGACAGGTCATATCCCGCTGAAGTCCTGTTACGACTATCGCAAGGTGACAGGATTCACAGACGGCTTGTGCAGGCGATGCAACGAGCATTGGGAAACCGTCGAGCATCTTCTCTGTCATTGCAAAGCCCTTTCCGCGGAACGACA
>Ga0210040_10005444_pt1 | contig 16213 bp, 7 predicted proteins | sample CryGeyCG12114_NA_FD_185462 | JGI IMG/M metagenome (GOLD analysis project Ga0210040, IMG submission 185462) | Groundwater microbial communities from aquifer - Crystal Geyser CG19_WC_8/21/14_NA (SPAdes) (version 2) | ecosystem: Environmental > Aquatic > Deep subsurface > Groundwater | place: USA... | reverse complement strand
AGAATTTCTGTTGAGCCATTTCCTTCCTTTTCCTTCTCCTTTTCCTCATCAGCATCATCAAAGCCACCACTGGATGGCTCCTGATTAGAAATGCGTAATTACCAGAGGTCGGCTAGTAATTAAAATCTAATCACGACTCATAAATAATCGGATGAAAAAATCAGCGGTGTATTTACTCTCTGCAGTACAAAACGTACAAGATACAAAGCGTATAAATTCATATTTTGCAAAAACTGAAAAAATTTAGGAATATTTATTCTATTCAGGTTAAAAATTGTGTTGAATCAATAAGGGCATGAAAAAAATTTGTGTTCAGTAAGAGCTATTAAAGCATTTTTTAGGGGTTATAGTTCCAAAAGAAAGCAAAGTTATATAATGTCTTAATTTCTAAGAGGACATTGAGTTTATGCAATAGATGCTATTTGAATCTTTACAGCCGACCTCTGCCCATGCAGAATTCCCACTTACTCAAAAATGCAAGCCACCAAGCCCAAAGAGAAAGGATTAGACTATACTCACTAACTAACTACAACGTACTACTAAACTAGTAGTTGGCATGTAATACACGGTAACACGGTCATAATAAATTGTATAAAGAGACATGAGATGATGATGTGAGCACTCCATAATTTTCAATCCACTCACTCAACTCACTACATAATGCATAGTGACGCTCCTAAGGTATAATTAAGAAGAATATCTCATTCTTTTACTATACCTAACTGCATGGTACACAGTCAGTTAGTTAGACTCTGATGATTCGGCATAAAAATCTCCACATAAGGGTGTGGCTCTTAGTACCCCATGTGGAGAATCGATCCTTGAGTGAAAGAAAGAAAAAATGTTCAAAGTGCTTTTACTTATTGTTGTATCACTCCTGTACAAAGCTAGTCGAGAAGACAAGATGATGAAGATTTTTTTCTATGCCTACCCTTCTTTTCTTTCACTCACAATTTTTACGGATCTAGAGAAACTCATTGAGTTTAGGGAACGTACCTAAAGTTGGAGAACCACTTGACAAGTTGAGCCGTGTTGTTTTTATTGAATTTGATGTCGGGGAAGTACATTTTGATCACGGAAGAGGATGGATACCGTACCCAGAAGAACATGAGCTTTGCTTTTCGCAGGTGCATTGGTGTCAGTGTGGACGAAGTGCCCATATGGGATCCTGGAACAAGAAAAAAATTCATGGTTAAGAACCAAGTCAAACAAAAATGATATTTTCATGTCTTAGTTAGTTAGTTAGTAGCCAGGGAATCCGTACAGGTGATACCAGCCCTTGTGGCACATTAGGAAAACATTCAAGTTAGAGTTAAGTACAAGGAATGAGTTAAGTCAGAACATTTGGTTTGGTCGCTATTTCCTATTTTATGTGCTAGTTTCTGAAAAAATTCTGTTTTTCTTTCCTTTGTAGGCTATATGCAAGCTTTTCATATGCAATACTACACATTGACCATTACGAAAAGGAAAAAATGCATCTATAGTAATCTGCCCAAAACGTATTTTGTGTTTGTAGAGACAAGTTCCAGAAGGAGGGGGTGACGACCCATTCACATGGAATTGTGATGAGCCAAGAAGAAAAATGTATTAGATGTAAATGCAGTTGGGCCGCGTATTATGATGAACACTTGTGGGTAACCTCAATAAACCTTATTACCAACTCCACACTATAAAGGCTCAAGGTACATCTGGTTTTTTTTCTGACGAAAAGAAACCTTATACTGACGAAACACGCATACATACACACCACATAGTAATAAAAAGGCAATAACATACGGTTTAGGGAAACCAGAGAGAGACTGCTTCGTAGTCTGTTTAAAGTGACTGTGTCAATTTATATGGATGCAACCAAAAAATAACTGTTTTTCTCTCCCAAAGAATAAGTTAAGTGAATATTGCATTGGAGATACAAAAAGTGTGCAATAATATAGGGACCTACTAGCATTACTTACAGCACCATGTTACAATCTCAAATTAAGAACCTATCCATCATTTTTGCCTAGTTTTTGTGTAAGACAATGAAAAAAAACACTCATAAGGATAGAATTACATTGAATTGGACCCCTTACAAACTCCAGATGTAGGAAAAATCTCTTTGGCACAAACTCTCTGTTCTAAATAGCTGATTTACGGGGCTCAAGTCAAACTAGTGCACATTATTGTATGCGTTGCCTACTTAATATGAGTAGAGTACACCTGGCATTTCCAGAAGTAAGCAAAAGAAAATATGGCTCAGACTAACAATGCACATTAAGTTATAGTGCATGTATTGAGAGCACACAGAGAGAGAACAAGATATAGACATTTATTCATCCATGGCATGATTGACTGGGAGTAATAATGCAATCATGAATGGCATGTTTAAAATATTGAGTTTGCTAGTTAGTTAGAGAGTTAGAAACAGACGCAAAAGGAATAAATAGCTACACATAACACTTGGTCGATTTCTCATATTATCTTTTATGGTGATCAAAATAGAGTGTGAGTTAGAGAGGGGGTGGTTGTTCTATTATATTCCAAAAAGCATATGGATAAGATATTTATTACATTCTCCAGTTTTCCCTGACTACCTATACCCAATCACTTATCCTTGGTTATAAGGCAAACAATGGTTCTCAAGTTGCCCATATAGCCATACTATTAAGTAAGTTAGTTATTTGCTCGGCTAAATCAAGTGAGTGATAATAAAAATTACTTGGAAATGTGTCATCTCTTATTCGCATGAGTAGGGAATGATAATGGGAACTAAACCTAATATGATAATACAATACTTTGCGAATAATAATGCAAACTACTTGCTTTCCATTTCGGCTCATGCCGTTTGAGTAAACAAATGCTAATCTATACGTACTAACTAACTAACTAACTATGTATGGAACTATGTACATCATACTATATTATCATCATGTACAATTTGCTAGCATTCACAGTCTCAACTTTTTCTGCGAACTCAACTACACGTCCATATTATTGTTCTGAGCAAACATGTACTCATTTTGACTTATACTTTGGGTCGAGATAAAAACCCTGACAAGTGTGATAATGAAGACAAAATAAAGTATAAGAGTAGTGGAACAAACTACTCTTTTTTTAGACTCTCGCCCTGATAAGTGCTTTTCAAGTAAACCTTTCGATCTCAACAGCTTACATGCTATCTATACAACTCTTTTATTTGCACGTTCGCTTTTTTTCCTCCCAAGGATACTTTTCGTTCTCAAATCTTAAGCTAACAAACTACATTGGCTTGTTGTATGTTCAAGTGAACCCGCATCATACGATGAGTGTATAGTCACACAGATTATTGCACTAATTGAGTCACTAACTAACTAACTTACAAACTAACTAGCCCATCATCATTACGTTACATATGAAAACTTATATATGGATTAATCAGGATGATGTCATGATCCATTTTTGCTAGCATAAGTTAGTTTGTAAGTAAGTAATTAGGTATACAAAGAGCGGATATGTGTTTATCTCACCTGTGCCCATTTTCCCCAACATACTTCACCTTACTCACTGATATAATGAAACCTAAGATAAGATGCGATGAACAAATACATGTTTTACTTGACTGATAATTCGCCTCAATATATTTCTCGCCTTTTATCATCATCATTTTATGCTCGCTCAAGTCACCCAGACACTAACTAACTACTGATATGGAAATGATGAAAGACGATATTCTTATCTCCGGGCAGGAAATAAATCATGCAGGGAATAAAAAATCAATTCAACACGGGGGAAAACTTACCAGAATACATGGCAGCAGGCATATCTTGGAATGAGCCGGTTTCACCGGAATCGGAGCCAGCCGAACCAGGAGTTGCAATGCTTCGTTTAATCTCAACTGTTCCGCCATTGTTGTTATTATTGTTGTTATTGTTGTTATTATTGTTTGCACTGGTGCTCCTGTGATGCTCATTGGTGAGTTCTTCTCGCAATTTTAGGTAGTCATAGGTGGGGAATAAGTTTGCATGGGAGGGATGAGATAGTCCATGAGATGGGTGATGACCATGTTGAGTGGGGGAAGTATTGGCATTGGGATTTGGAGCTGTTCCGAAAAATGGGGAGAAGGGGGAGAACAATGTGGGGTTCGGAATTGCCACACTTGTTGGAAGACCTCGAGGGGGGGTTGTGTGCAAGTTCATGGGTGGGGTCAGCAAGGGCCGAGTGGGAGAGGTGTCCATTTCTCCGTATGGGGGGTCAACTTGACCTAGGAGACGGGAAACTGCCCGGGGTGTGAGTCTCGTGTCAGTGACCTATGAAAATTGATACAATGCTACTTAAAATCGCTTATTTCTGATTTCGCAGTATTTAGCATCACACAATTTGAAATTTGGCACCAAAATATCGCTTTATGCCATTTATGCAAAGCTATATAGCTAAATGAGTCCAGCACAGATATGGCAGTATTTAGTCTTTCCCTGGGATTGCGAATTTTGAATGTTACATACCTTATGTCGTTTTTTCTTGGGAGTCATCACAAGTGACAATGGACCATCATCACTCATAGTATTATCCACTTGATCAAATTCCATCTGCCTGGACTGATGATGCTGTTGATTAAGTCCAAAAAGTGCAGACGAGAAATGCTTGTTGGCGGCATCCGCATCCCTAAACTTTGGAGGAAATCCATGAGTTGGGAAAGGACGCATGATATTATTGCCCAAGACGGGAGCGTGCCTTTGCAAATCTTTGGCTTGCTGTTGAGATGCGGCAAACTGGGAACTCAGATCCGTGGGACTCATGACTAACTCCCGCTTTGTACCTCGGTGATGATTCTCATTGCTACTTTCATTCCTCCTGTGATGATGATGATGATGGTTCTCATTGTTCCCATTGAGCAGTCCATTGGAAGCTACTGCGTTTCGAGAACTACTAGTATTGCTAGATGGCTTCACTGCTGCCACTGACTGTTGTTGTTGCTCCTGTGCTAAAGATCTGATGGAAGATTTCACTTCGGGATTTATTGGTGGCGGAGTTGTGTTGTTGTTAGTTTTGTTCAACAAAATGGTAAACTGAGTGTCTACCAAGTCACTGATATGTGTCATCAATGTGGTTTTCAAATTGTCTTTCCATTCAGATAGATCTTCAATCCATGGCTTTGTCAGACCGGGCATATGGTGGTCCATCATGACCAAAGGTGACCGATGTTCACGTCGCGAAGGACGAGATGGGCCTACAGATTTTTTGGGGGAAAAGATGTTAGTTTTTTCTCTTGTTTTCTGATATAGTTTCAACAACAAAAGAGAGGGCACATGGCAAAGACACTCAGGTGTGCTCACAGTTAGTTAGTGAGCTTGCAATACAGCTGGAGGAAAGGGTAAGGTTCTACAACGTGTAAGTAAGTTAGTGTAAGGGAGAAGATTGTGATGGAAATAGAAAATAAAGGGTTTGCGTTGAAAGTTTTTGTTTACAGCATTGCATTAGTTGAGCAATAAGAAGAAGCCAAAAAAGTTAAAACTCCTAATTTCTGAGTAAAAAGAACTCCAAGTGGGTGTTAATTTCGGAATTACACATAAAAAGTTGTCAAAATTGTTTTCGCCTACAGTTTTAAGTAAATTACGGACTTTTGTTTAGAGAACAGAGACTTAAAAACTGACTTACAACCTGAGGCGCTATAAATCCTCCGTTTTACGGTAAGTAAGTTCGTAATTGAGTGTAAGTAAGTAACTGACACAAGTCACCGGATTTTATACACAGATAGAGTTACTGACAACATAAGCTAACTAACTAGAGTGAACTTAAGTCTGTCGTGAGGGTGGGAGCAGCTGATTTATGAAAGAAATGCATTACACGGGCCAACTATTAAAGAGATCATCATATGCGGGTAAGTTATTTAGCCACCATGAACTAACAAGGCCCTACAAACTTACTTGTACTCACTCATGAGTTACTATATATGTACATTGGAGAGCGGATATGGAGAAATATGCCTTTGATTTAAGACGGAAACAAAGCACAAAGGGACAAAAAACTACTCAATGTATCAAGCTACATAGGAGGATTTTTTTACTTGCTCTACTTACAAGGTAATACACTTGGGTGAGCAGACACTATGCTTATTCATTGAAATTACAGGAAGGGAATTATGTGCTATGATTCCAAAATGGGATGATTGGAGGTAAAAATAGAGAAATAGTTACAAAAGTCTGAAAATTGAGAGAAAATAAAAACCTTTTTTCCAAAACACCTTAAAAGTGATGAAAAAGCAAAAAATTCTAAGATCTACTTGATTGCAATTCTATAGCTTAAAACCTCCATTCCCCTTCCATTTTAAAACACGCACATGTCATATCCCTAATAACTAACTAACTAATTCCCAATCTCTTAAACGAAATCAAATCCTTTATGTAAATCATAAACCAAGTGTGAAACGCCCCTATTGTGCAAAGAAGGAAATCTGAAGCATAAACGCACAGTATGCCACACAAGTAAAAAAACCATATTCCACTTACATCTCTGTTGACTCAAAATTTCCCGAACAAGTGGAGCATTCTTATGTTTAGCTTCCTCCAACTGCTCCATATTTTCTTCATCTTCGGAACTCAAATGACCATTGGCCATCACACTATTCTTATTCTGATCTTTGGCGTTATTGTTATTGTTATTATTGTTGCCAACAATAGGACTCTTAGTCAGAACCTGCTCATCTTTTGATTTGCTCATATTCTCTGGCTCTGAACTATTTTGCTCATCGTCCTCCTCATCTTTCCCTCCTCCTTCACACAGAAGCCTGTCATCTTCGTCCATTTCGTTGTCACTGTCAAACACGTTGGCCAATCGAAATTCTTCTAAATCTTCGTCATCCACTACTATACATGTGACAAAAAACGGAGCAAACTATGAAGTACATATGTACATACAGAGCAATTTTTTTTGCTAACTACTATTGTCTGTCTAGCTCAAATATGTTGTGCGTATTGTGTACAGCATTAGAGCCAGCTTACTCCTTTGATATCCAAAACATGAGAGCTTTAGAAGCACCAGTTTTTTGTTTTTTTGTCCTCATATAAAGAAACTCATTAGAGAAAAAGTCTTTCATAACTATCGCAACAACAAAACTCAGTCACTACTACTACTTGATCTACTAATTACGATTGCGTAAGAACTTTTGACTAATTAACGAGCTCACAGTCACATCTATGCACATAGGATTCCTTATGACTTTCTACTTTGACTTTTCTATGGAATCTCTTGTAGACGCAAACGAGTTCCCTATGTGCTTAGCTGACGACAAAGCAGCACTCCTCACATTTCACAAAATTTGCCTACTTAAAACATTTCCCCTTTTCTAACTAACTAACTAACTGGTGATCACAACTCATTATAATATGACTCTTGTTCCTAAACTCTGTTAATTAAAACAAGATAAAAAACGGTCTCTTACCTGGCTCTTTCATTTGCTCTGTGCAATCAAACTCCGACTTCTGAGGCTGATACAACTTTCTTTTCTTGCACCCATTGATCTTATTGCCACTACTACTATTATTTGTGACCGTCTCCCCAGTTTTCTCCTCCTCATTATTATTGTTCGTTTCCCGAATCCCGTCCTCATAGCCACTCTTATGTTGGCCTCCCAAACTAGCACTATTCTCTTGTTGCGCTTTTTGTAACATTTCTCTCAACAGGACTTGCTGCTGTTTACTTTTGTGTTGCTCACTAGTACTGGTGACAGTTGCGCTCGGTGTGTTTGAAAATCTCTGTCCACTACCACTATTATTATTATTTTGCTGACCACTAATGAACTCACTGAGCATCTTCATGGGTTGACTTAGGTAGGGCGGCTCATTGAATCCTCCTGCGTTCAGTCCAAATCGATGTCCAATGAAGAAATTATTTACTCCCGTATTGTTATTGATCCGGGGTGACGATGAGTTACTATTGGGACTATTGTTGTAGAAATTGTTGAAGCAGCCACGGGGCTCTCCAGCGTCCACACGATGTCTTGTACGTCTGTGGGAAGACTGAGAAGATGACGCGTTCAACTGGGCTACGGATGACTGTGGTGAGTAGCCAGGGATGAGGTTATTCAGATGCACAGAGTTTTGGGCACACTTCAAGGGACTTATCGTCGTAGTTGTATGAGCTGATGTGCTTGTACTACTGGCAATCCAAGGAGACACGCACAAAGGGTACTCCTCCCCAGTATTCGTCATGTCTATGATGAGGATGGCAAGAAAAAGTTGGTTAGTTAGTTAGGTTACATGTACGTATGTATGTATGTAGTAGTTAGTTAGTTGTGTTGGGGCAGCTGCGAGACCCATTTCTCAAAAGAGATCCCCTCTTGAGTCAGTTAGTTAGACGGATGGCTTATTGTATGTATGTATGTATTATAGGTAGGTAGTCAGTAGGTAAAACTTGTTGGGCTCACCCCCTTTGCCTTGCTGGATGATAAGGCCGGGAAATGGGAATTAAAGGGTTTGGGATGCAATAGGTAGGTAAAATAGCCCTTTAAATGGACACTGATTAGGAGCTAAATAGATCTAGTGAAAAGTTTAAAGTGTAGGTGCAAATGTTAGCATGATGAAAATTTTGCTTTAGTTTACGATGCTTGGACAAAATGGGTTTCAGATTCTTTGAAGTAAAAAATTTTGTTTTTCTGACTTAGAATTCAGTTAAAATACATTGTGTTAGGTTAGCTACAATCTATTGTTGTGTGAATAAATACAATTTACGTATTTGGCACACTTTTTTGTCCAAAAATGGGCATTTGTTTCTAATTTCCCGGCCTTATCCCAATAATACGCTCCTTCTGCAACTGGATGATGCTTTTCTTACACTTATGATCAAATGCACCACTACATATAGTACATACAGCATACAGCTAACTAACTTTAACTATATACAGTTAATGCAAAGGTGAGTTCATTGCGTTTTCCTCATCGTCATTATTCCAACTATTTTTCCGTCTATGAGTGTACATCTGCCGGTGTTAAAAACTTGGCGTTCTCTAATGATCCTTAGAGTCGCTTGTTTGAGGGTCCCGGAGAAAACGTAAAAATGGTTTAACTCACTATGCTAACCAAACCCTACCCTATGTTTGTTGTGGAAAATAGAAACTGAGTCTACTTCCGTACGGAAGTATTAGTGCAGGTGCTCCCTGTACAAGAATGTTCTGTGCGCTATGCTCTCACATGCAATTTAAAAGGGTAACAAACAAAACTAGCCAAAGCCAACTAACTATATAAGTATAAGTTAGTTAGTTAGCCCAAGAAATACAGCACAACAGAAATAACATCAGACATTACTAGTATAACTAAAAGCTGATGGAGAAAAAACCGTTGGCTCCACTCATGGCACACAGTCAACAAACTTTTATTTTTTGGTCGTTGAAAAAAGAACACAAGAGTTAATGCATCCAATTTGGTTCGTTACAATTTTTGGCCTACTTCTGGTCATGAGACAGATCTCTTGGCTCAATTATTGAACCGACTCAAGGCAAGGAGTAAATACACAATGAGAATAGGAGTTTGCTCATAATTGAAACTAAATAGGAAACGGCACATCCTCCTTAACGCTAATCTTATGTGGTGCAGAACTGTGCATGGTGACAATGTACTTACATTCTACGGCGCACATTTGTCTTACATAAGACAAGATAGGCACAAGGACTTTAAGAAGTAAATAGTTGGTTAGTTATAGTTAGTTAGTTGGTGCAAACAGGGCCTACATAGATAACTCAATGTAAATAAATAGTATGTGCATCAGCTAGTTTGTTATAGTCAGTGCCTGGTGAAAACAGCCATTTTGTATGTCATGATTTTTTTTGGCCCGATCTTGAATGAAATCTTGCCCTACCATGAGCGGGCATTTTATAGATGCATATATATAGGGACTGGTTTTTGGGATGCCTATTGAAATGGAAATGGTGCCTTTTACTTTCACTTAGGGCGCAAAAACCAAAGGGTCCCCTCTCCTTGGCAGATGCAATGCAGTATTTCTCTTTGTGCAGTGCAAGTCGTAATAATAAATGATGATGATGGGACTAACTACAGCATGCATGCATCTATACTATGTAGTTAGTTACTAATACAGTGGGGTAGGATTTTCAAAGAGACAGCATACATTCTTTTTGGCAAGCAAACAAAAGGAACGTGCGGAGCACACTCTCATTGTGAGAAGAAGGAAACCCTCTGCAGCTTATAGGGATCTATAATGTTATAAGTAGTCCCTTGATCTTACCCTTGAAGGGTCGGGAAAAAATATTTTGAGCAGCTGCACACAGTTTGAAAAGCAAGTTTGAGCTCATATAGTGACTGAGTCAGTCGTATGTACTACATGTATGAATGTAGTATATATGCAATATGTGCATTCAGTCAGTGAGTATAGTTAGTTTAGTAACTAACCAACCAACTAGCTATAAAGTTTGAGGAAGAGCAGATGTAGAAAAAGAGAAGACTCTAACTAACTAACTAACTAAGCTAACTTTACTCCACTGTGCATGAATCATCGATCGATTAATTGCAAACCATTTTCTCTCGCTTTTTTTCACCACTCCTAAAAGTTCTAATAAAAATGCTCGTCCGTACGTTCATACATACATATGTCTGGTCTTTTCTTCCCAACCAAACCAATAAAACTCTCTCTCTCTCTCTCTTTGGGTTCTGTTGTGGACACACTTTGTAGCATGTAACACTTTAGTTACTTACTTACACTTACTACTTTCCCTCCCTAACTAACTAGACTTTGTGTTGGCAAGTAAGTTGCTATTCCTTTTTTGTGCTGGTCGAAATAATAAAAGAAGCCATGATACAAAGATTACGACCATGATCGCCCTATATAGCCGACAAAACCAATAACAAATGTCTAGTTAGAATACGTATGTAGCTGTGCGTTGACTTTGTATCCGCTTTTATATCTACCTTTAGCTTATAAACTAGATAGAGATAAGACATGGGCTATTGGTTTCCTATACGTTTTATCTATCCATGAGATAGGATTCCTAAGTGTGGGATACGACGACCAGTCATAATAATAATGGCACAAAAAAAGTCATCAAGTAACTAACTATACAAGACTACTATAAAAGGATCGTGGCTGAGAAAAAGGCTTTTAACTCTCTTTTGTTGACTTTTTTATTCAGACAGGGAAAACGCAATAGACACACTCAAATACACTTAACTGTGAGCACGCGAATTCATTTATTGTTGACCGTATAGTTTGTAAGTTTCTTTTCCTGGTATCATCATTAAGGTACACACAAAAAAAAACGTTATGTACTATTTATGTTATTGCAACTAACAAAGTATATTATATTCTCTTTCCCCCTTTATGTCATAGTTAAGACTAGAGGAAAAACAGTTGCACGGATTTTTTGTCCACACAACATAGTAAATAGTTAGTAATATTATTACTTATTCATTGGCAGTGCAACCCTCTACTATCAACAAATTTCTCAGCCAGCCAACTAATGCCAATGGCACAATCTGGCACACATAATATGAGCAGCCAATGACTTCATGTGTGCAAGTGTAACTAACTATAATGTGACGCACTTTTAATTCATGCGAGGTGAATGACATTACCAATTCGTCAGTCATGAATAAATAAATAAATAAGGTATTGAAAAAAACAGCTGATCTTTTCACGTGCTCCTTGCTCCTACGTAGTAAGTAAGTAGTATAGCCCAAAGAAAAAGGATCTAAGAAAAGGGGGAGGAAAGCTGGAGTAAAAGATTTTCTCCCACGTAGCTAGTTATTATCATCTCATTCAACTTTTCTTAAGAGAGTGGTTACTCACTCACTACTTACTACTTACTACCTAACCTAAGCCAGTTTAAAAGGCTTTGGAAAGTTTTCCCCCTAAAGAAACTACTAACTAGTAAGTAGTGAGTAGTAAGTAGAGCTACCAATGCTGCACGTCAACAAATTCTTAGTCCAACCAAATGTGTACGTAAAGTACCTTAACCAAAAAGCTAGCTCTAGAGCTTACAATGCAAGTATACAGTGTGTATCTAACAAATACATCCGTCCAGTATGACTTAGGCACTCCGTTTGAGTGAGTAAGTAAAACTGTAGTAAGTTAGTTAGTTAGTTACTAAGGTACAGCATATTTTGGAGTGCCAGAGGAAATTCACAAAATGATCATATGACAAAGCAGCATCTCATGGTCCAGTGCGTTTTTCTTCCTTCCTCTCTGTAGCAACATTTTTTAAAGGGCTGACTAACTAACTAACTAACACTACTATGTCTATAGTCTGGTTTGGTTTCCCATTTAAACTGGAACTTCCTTCCTTTAGAAAAAGAGAGCCAAATGAAAGCATCTCTAGTTGGCCGTCGTGATTGCTTTACTTTTTATGATCATGCAAGTTTTGTTAGCTATGCATAGTTAGTATTGTATCAATAATGGGCAACTTTGGTATTGCTCAGTCAGTAACTATCTACTATAATAACTACAAGGTAGTAGTAAGTATGTAGTACATATTACAAAGTCAAACAAAAAAGTGGTAGTCAGAGATAACGTGAGGTTTTAGAAAACGGATGAGGATTTCTACCTGGAAGGTTCCAACTTCCGACCTCTTAGTTATACGTCACTTCCTAAATCTCTTTTTTCTCTATTATGCTCTGTCTATGGGATAAGTTTGCAATCGTGATGATGATCAAATCATCATGATGAGAATCTCTAGGTGCATATAGGACTTGATTTCGTGTGTAGATGAAAAAAACCGTAAACTTTGCATTATTATGCACTGTCTATTTCCGACTGTGTGTATTATAATGCCCATAAGAGAACAAAGCTTTATGTCCTCTATTGTGTGTTTGGTTTCTATTTGAGGTCAATGTTTTGTCCACAGGTAAAGTTTTTTAAAATACGCAGACATTTTCAGTGTGAGAGGGCAGATTTACTCACTCACTCTGTAATTACAAGTTGTTATCTGTGTGTACATGTGTATTATTTAGGGAGTACAGGTTAGAGCGAACTTCCTGATAACTTGAGATATCTCATGTCCCTTTATTATTGTCCATCCGCTTTACATTTTTAGAATATATACTACGTTTGCTTTACTGACGGGAGTTGTACGTTTAAATTTTTTGGCAGATCCCAAAATCAAGCTATCTTGCCTTTCCTAGATAGTAGGGAATGAGATTATATATGGGGTGCACCAACATGTTAAATTGTGTAATGAATTTCCCCTTATGCAAACAAATGGGGACAGACGTTAGTTTGACAATCGATGAAATTCGCTCGTCTTAATCCCCAATGATACTATAATTGATTGTTTTCCCTACATTCATAAAATAAATATAAGAAATTTTCACAGCCATTGTCACTCCTATGAGTAAAATATGCACATTGAATAATAGATTGAAAGATTGACATTGCAAATGGATCGATGAATTTCTTACAAGAAGACATTGGAAGGGCAACTAAAACTTTAACAGGTTGGCTGTCAACATTACTAGCAAATTTAATCTCTCGTGTGCTCAGAAAATTAGCTGCAATTTGCGAAATCTAAATGCTTGTGATTAAGTGGAGAGCGTGGCCGTCTTATTCATTATAAATCGGGAGCCCCAAGATGATCAATAAATCACTAGAGGAATGAATACATGGCGTAAATTTATAGACCAACAACCATTATATAAGCGCAATGCAATCCTACACAATTGGATTGTCGGATTTCAAAACTGAACAAAGGCAAGTCCAGACAATAGTAGAATGATAATAATGACTTTTTTCCTTCTTTTCAGAATCTAAATATGTATCTTTCAATGTGGACACTACGTAGTTTAGGTACTATATGCGAGAGAATTAGTGGGCGTTAAAATCCAAGTTTCACAAACTATATTATCCATGCATCCTTTCCAGAGTAAAGTTAAAGATACACATTCCTATGCAGATTTACACACACACATGTTGAAATGAGCAGGCGTTTTTTAATGCCAACAATTCTGCTCAACTAACTAACTGGTCCACATAAAAACACACAGACGTATCTCGCAGCAAATCTCTAGGATTCTATTGTCAAGGAAAAGTGGCATTTTTAATGCGCACGTGAAATATGATGATGATGGTGACTGCAAAGTCAGTTAGTTAGTTATTACTGGCATTGTTACCTGCCAAAAGTGGAACGACAAAATTTCGTATAGTTATTCAATACATGAAATGATGACGAAGAGTTTTATCTTTTTCTGACGCTCTTTTCCTCTATAAAATCATTTTCTCACTCATTCACATTTGTAAGATATGTCTCCATGAATTCTAACTAACTAACTACCTAACTAACTAACTAACTATAAATACCTAATTCCATCATAAAATTTTGCATGGCAAATCTATCAATACCGTTTCAAACTATTCATAAACTCATCTTTTAACCACTGTACTGACTAGTTTTAAACGCATGTCCCACATAGTGTCTTCATGCACTAGCACTATAAATTGCAAAAAATGATCTTGTCATATAATCCCTCTGGGCTTTAAAAACCTTGCATACGGTACACCACATGCCACAATAAAGAGATCGAGTTATTATTACTTGCTATAACTAACTACAGCCAAACCGCATACTCATATATGTATACAATATGTTATCTCTCTGTGATCGTTCTGAAGGTGACACTGCTCTCATTTTTTCCCCATATATAATAAATTGGCTATAGGGCTCATATCAATAACCTTTTGTTTCTTCCCATGCATATGATTATCTGCATTCTTCTTGGGTGAGATAAAAAGGTCATCAATCTAACTGACTAACAAACTATAGTATGGAATGAGTTGGTTACTCACTTACCTTGGGATGAACTTTTGGGGTATGTTGACACTTGGGTGAAGAGTAGATAGATACTTTGTAGGACGTGGAGTGGACTTGTATTGGTTTGGCTGCTACCCAACGGGAGTTAAGAACAAGACTAAAGAGAAGACGAAGAAGAAGACGAGTTTCGAGGCAGTCTCCGTTTTTCGAGGAGGAGTGAATGTGAAGCGCATGAATCTCCCGTCTTCCAGTTCAACGAAAAGTGCACCACACATACACATACACACACATGGACTGCTGGAGTTGGGCATACACTGGAGCAAGCCATAAGCTGGCTATATGATACGGAGAAAACGGATGGACTAGCCAGGCACATTAAGGGAGTGTGTAGCGTGTATGGCTCGCTCTCTTATCTTCACAAATGGAATAACAAACTTATACGTGCAAGACTGGTTTGTGAGAGTGTATACTGGACGCTTCCCATGTGCCCTGGCCAAAGGAAGGAGGAAGCAAGAAAAAGACGCGCGACTCTTCCCGCATCGAGTCTATAGTCGGTCGGTGGATGGACTTCGGGCCAGACATCGGATTTGCAGTTCTAGGGAGCTGGACTGTCTCATTCTTAGTTAGTTAGTTAGTTAGTTTGGGTGAAACAACTGACAGCAGAATGTTTGCAAGTAATCAGGCAAAATATCAGGGCTTGTCGTGTCATGCATATTTCACTTTTACTCAATGTAAAGGTCTAGATTTGAATATTGAAGTTTCGGGAATGAAAGCTTAAACGAGCAATTTTTTAAAACGTTTGAGGAATCTATAGATTGTTTTTTTTTGTTTACTTATCCGTGAAAATGATAAGAATGAACATTTATAAGATTTTTATCAGCTGGAAACGAAGAAAGTCAATGGGTGTACATGCATAATGAACATCCAAGGCATGTTATTGATTTTTCCAAGCTATTTAGGGAGTTCATCCTACTGAGGATGAGTTCTCACCTTTGAGCCACACTAGCCATTACAGGAGAGTGAGAAGAGCTCTGAATGTTAATAGAGAAAAAGGCGTCGTCTTGAACATTTTCACACGTGCCGTGAATCTCGTATTAAGGTTGAAAAGAGCAAACCAAATATCAACTAACAGCACTTATATTCTACACATCGGTGTTTAACATACTCTAAATCTTGTACACATCTTAAACATTAAGAAAAGAACCTTTACAACACAAAACCCACACAATGGCGTTTTTCTTATACAATTCAATACATACAAAAAACCAATGCAAAATTTGATCAATCTCTATTAGTATTTCCAACTCTTATTCTTAATATCTTGACAGATTTATGTATGTACAACAAATGAGCAGAACTCTTTCTATATCCTAAAAAAATTAAATTTTGATTTCCAACAATCTAACCAAAAATTCTATGTTATACACCCCAAGTCGATCCACATTGCCTATAAAGGATCTTAACCGAAAATTTGCATCCTTGACCACTACAAACGGTCAGTAAATTGAAGAAGCA